>Ga0209702_10000445_pt1 | contig 85031 bp, 86 predicted proteins | sample FRY01_FD_187210 | JGI IMG/M metagenome (GOLD analysis project Ga0209702, IMG submission 187210) | Freshwater microbial communities from Lake Fryxell liftoff mats and glacier meltwater in Antarctica - FRY-01 (SPAdes) (version 2) | ecosystem: Environmental > Aquatic > Freshwater > Ice > Glacier...
CGGTAAAAAAGATGAGATCAGCGATTCGCCCCAACTGAAAAAGACGTTTGAGATAATCACCAAAACCACGGCCAGCAAAACCGCACCCGGCCCAGCCAGAGAGAGTGCTGCTGTGCTCACCACACAACCCACGGTGGTCACCCAAAGCAGCCGTCGACGGGCTTGGTGTTGATCGGCCCAGGCGCCCATGAATGGCATGGTAACCATCACCAAAAAGTGAGACGCACTAAGCGTGAGCGTCCACCATAGGGTACCCAATGTGCCATCACCCACCACGCCGCTGACGAAATAAGCAGAAAACACAGCCGTTAAAACAACGGTGGTGTAGCCCGAGTTAGCAAAGTCGTAAAGCGCCCAACCAAAGACTTCTCGGCGCTTAACGCCAGGCTGCAAAATGGCTTCAGTGGACCTTGGCGCAGAATCAGTCATGGGTCACTTGTAGAAGAATGTTGTCAATCCAGAGTCCTCTGAGCAGCCCTCCACACGGGCCCCTCGGTGGCGAACCCACTCACATTAGTAATAACCACCCATTAAGAGTCGCGCTTGTGGTCGTCTTTGCCGATTGATAACAGCGCTATCCAACTGATCACAGCAGCGAGGATAATCAAATAGGCTGGACTCAAATCATCTTGAGTCCGGTGAACCAAGTAAGTGGCCACCATGGGGCTTAGACCGCCCGCTATGCCGAGCGTGATGTTATAGCTTAGCCCTGCTGCCGAACATCGTACAGCAGCTGGAATGATACTCACCATATAAGCAGGCATCGCACCAAGATAGCCACCCATAGCAACGGCGTAGCCAAACTGCCCCGCAAGAATCGTTAACTCGTGCTGGCTGTGCATCAGCCAAAACAGCGGCCACGCCAAAACGAATAGCGCGACCAATGACACCATTAGGATGATGCGGGCGCCGATTTTATCGGACAACCAACCTGCCACTATCATCACGGCGATTAACATCACCAGGCTTGCGCTGTTGATTTCAAGCGACGTCGCTGGCGTGATGCCGTCGACCATTTCCAACCAACTCACCACATAAACAAAAACGAGGTAGAAAGCGACAGCGTTCACCATAGACAAACCACTGACTTGCAACATGATTTTGCGGTGATTGTGCCACGCATCTTTTAGGGGGTTGTGCACCGTTGATCGTTCAACAGTCATGCTCTCACTACCTTGTCGCAACCACAAACCGGACAAGCCCAAAACCAAACCACTCCAGAACGGCACGCGCCAACCCCATGCCTGTAATTGTTCTGGATCAAGCAGCGCCGCCAAAAGGGCACCGACAGCCGAGCCAAGCAAAATACCCAGTACGGCGCCACTCACTGACAGCGAACCCACCAGCCCGCGCGATGACTTCGGTGTGCGCTCGAACAAATAGACAACCGACGTAGTGTATTCACCACCCACCGACAGACCTTGGATCATGCGCAGTAACAATAACAAAACTGGTGCAGCGATACCGAGTGTGGCGTAAGTGGGCAACATCCCAACCAAAAATGTCGGAATGGCCATCGCCGCCACAGAAATGAGCATCGCGTTGTGGCGTCCGTATTTGTCACCGATGTAACCAAACACCATGCCACCCACCGGGCGCATCAAAAATCCGACGGCGAAAATACCAAAAGCCGATATGACTTGGACGACTGGGTCCTCAGCCGGGAAAAATAATTTGCCAATGGTGACTGCAAAAAATCCGTAAACAGCAAAATCGAACCATTCAAGTACATTACCTGCGACGCCACCCACCAGCACTCGGGTACGCGAATGAACTTGCGCTGTCATATGAGCCTCAACGATGGGGAAGACAAATAAAACAAGGGTTTCAAAGGTCAACCCTGACTTGTAAGTTATTTACAACAAAGGAAATCACCGCGATAGTACGATAAATATCAGTGGTCAAAACATTTAAATGACATGTCAAAATTAAACGTCACTTAAACACTTGAAACCACCCTTCGTTTAAAGCCATTGTTGTTTGACTCACTGACGATGGCGAGCAACGGCTGCGCGGATACGCTCAATCGTTTCAGTAATCGGCGCTTTGCGTGACACTTCTAGCCCCAAATCACGGGCAATATCATTGATCTTCGAGGCAATCAGGGGAAGACCGCCACGGTCGACTGCGTCGACCATGGCGCGAGCTCTGTCAAACTCATCGCGAGGCTGGGCTTTTGCGCTGGACTTAAACCATTGCGACCATCTAGACATTGAGGATTGCCTGCCAAATCTTATGCTTGCACTGGGTCATCAGATTCACTACGCTTTGGGTTCGATTGACGATTCACTATAGCGCTTTCCATGAAAACAGACCTGCACACTTTGTCCACTGAGTCTATAGAACGAGCCATTCGCTTGTTAGACGACGAATGGCTTTACGAAGATGCCGCACTTGCACCCATCATGCCTGTGGTGCTCGGGCGCGGGGTGGGCCAAGACTGGCATAAAGCTGGCACATTTCGGCACCATTTGGTTGGTGTTGCTCGCACATTAACGCTGTGGCAACAACCCAATGAAGCACGGTTGCTCGGATTGTTGCACAGCGTTTACGGTAACGCACAGGTCGACATCGTGAAATTCGACCCCAACTCTGAGCGTGGACGGGTCGAGGCCTTGGTTGGCGAGGAAATTGAACGACTGATTCATTTGTACTGCATCGTGCCACGTGCCCCGTTTGTGAAAGCACTGCTTGAAACCGGACCAAATAAAAACGGTGCGCTCACGGTTTTGATCAACGACAAACCCATGGTTCTGGCCGCGCGTGATGTGGCTATTTTTACTGTTGTCACCATGGCCGACATCTGTGAACAATGGTACAGCTGGCAAGATGACATCTATTCCGGTTACCCCAACCACGTACCACGCGACACAGCCGTGCATTGGGCGGCTGGATTGTGGCCAGGTCCCATGCGACCCACCGCCTACCGTATCAGCCAAATCGCCAAACTGGGGCAAGTTTTAAAGCACCCCGCATTGAAGGGACTGGTGCCGTTACCCACTGTGTTTGATCACTGCCAACACGAGCTAAGCGAATCTGACGAGGCTGCGGCTTGTGCCCTTTATTGGTCGGTGATTCAACAAAACCAACCCCTGGTTTCTTGCAAGACGACCATCATGACTCTTGAGCAGGCCATCAGACACAACCCTTGGGTGGCTGAACCGTATCTTTTGTTGGCTCAACTGCACTTAACCGAGCAGTCCTATGACCAAGCGCAAACGGCCGCCGCTCAAGGTCTACATTTGTTGACCTGCTGGGGTAATTCATGGGACAAACGTATTGGCTGGGATGCTTGGATTTCTTGGGGCCGAATTTTGTTGCAAAGTGCTCAGAGGCGCCAATGGCCTGAAACATTAAACAAGTTAAATAACGTGGCGCTCAAAGGGTAAGGCAATCAGGCGATCTTGAAGCACTGTGGCCATCGCTTGAGCAAACGTTCAACGGGTATTGTGATCTTGAAAGTCCTGCGCTACGGCCTTTACGGCTTAATGGCTTTGGTACTTCTGGCTGTCGCTGGCACTGCAATATTCGTGGTGACCTTTGATGCCAACCGTTACAAAGCAGACATTGAATCGCTAGCCTTAAATCACACTGGCCGCACCTTAAAAATCGAGGGTGACATTGCGGTAACGTTCTTTCCACGGCTTGGCGCTGTGATTAATCAGGCTAGCCTATCGGATCCTAGCTCTTCTGCCAACAGTACACCAAACGCCGCTTCTGAACCATTTCTGACGTTGCGCTCAACGCGTCTTTCAGTGGCTCTGCTACCACTGTTAAATGGCGAGGTGTTAGTCGATGGTATTGAAGTCCAAGGTCTGAGCATCCGCCTGGTTCGTCATGCAAAAGGCACGCTTAATATTCAAGATTTAATCGATCGCATCAGACCCAGAGCGGCTGAGACCAATCCATCGGCTGACAGAACCCGTGACCTTGAAAGCCAGACATCTCTGACGAACAAAGTCTTAGCCGCGGGTAAAAGGCCGTTGTTGATTGATATCCAAGCGCTAAACGTCAGCGATAGCCAATTTATTTTTGTGGATCAACAAAGCCAGCAGCGCTGGGATCTGACTGATATTGCTGTGACGACTGAACGTTTGGCACCGAGCGCCAATGGGCAACTGATGACGTCGTTTCGGTTACAAACAGCCTCGCCAGCCATCAACACCATGGTGGGCTTCTCGGCTCGCTACCAATTGGCGCTCAACGAACAACGCCTCACGTTTTCCGAGGCGAAAGGGTTCACTGAAGGCGTCTGGCAAGGCCTAAAAGCCATGCGCTTTGACTTGGGCTTTAATGCCCAAGCTGATTTAAAGACGGGTCAATATCAAATCGACACCATCAAGGCGCAGGCGACAGCACAAATTAACGACAACGCATCACCCTCAAAGACCGTGTCGCTAAAAGCCGATGCCCCTAAAATGGTACTTAGCAACCGTGCCGTCAGTGGTCAGGCACTCCGTATCACTGGCCAAACAACACAAGGTTCGCGGCGTATCGAGACCGATATCGTCCTGCCCAAATGGCGATGGCATGAGCAACGCCTCACGCTTGCGGAACTGGGGCTTGACCTGGTCTTCACTGACGCTAACCTCAGCCAGGACCCCCTGCACTTGGTGCTGAGTGGACCTGTCGAACTTGAGCTCGAACCAGAAACCATCAAAGGCACGTTCTCTGGCGGGTTTAACAAGTCACCGCTCACCCTATCGGTCAATATCGAAAATTTCAAGCAACCGGTGATTGGTTTTGATGCTCACCTCGAAGCGCTTGATGTCAAATCAATGACCAACACGCTGGCGCCTGCCACAAAACCCGAGGTGAACACGCAGCCAACGGCAGCAACAACCAAAGCAGCCGCAAACACGACGACTCAACCCACCAACAAAACCACGCCGACCCGTCAATTCGATTTTTCTGTTTTGCACGGTCATCGAGCCAGCGGTCAGCTGCGCATTGACACCCTAAAAACCCAGAAGGCACAATTAACGGAACTCCAGACACAGTTCACATTAAATAACGGCCGCTTAACGCTGGGACCCCATCAGGCCAACGTTTGGGACGGCAAGATCAAGGGTACGCTGGTAATCGATGCCAACACCCAAAGCGTATCAATGACCGAGTCAGTGAGCGACGTTGATGTTGCGGATTTACTTAGCAGCTTGTCAGCCACGCCAGCCTTTTCTGGACGCGGCAACTTAACAGCAAATATGTCGGTTAATGGCACCAACAGCGAGGCGATGTTGAGATCGCTGACCGGTCAGCTTGGTTTAGAGCTTAAAGACGGTGCTATTAAAGGCGTGGACTTAAACGCTATTTTGCAAGGCGCGCGAGCCGCGCTTGGACGAACTGCCTCAAAAAGCGCATCCACCGACGGACAGACCCGCTTCACCGAATTAACCGCCACCGCCGTGATTGAGAATGGCATGGCTAACAACCAAGATCTCAGCATCAAGGCCCCCTTATTCCGGGTTCAAGGCAATGGCACTATTGAGATTGCGGCTGGGCAACTGAACTACTTGGCTCGAGTGGCGGTTGCCGACACAGCCGATGGACAAGGCGGTGCTGATCTCAAAGCCCTGCGCGGCATTACGGTACCGGTTCGTCTGATGGGTCCAGTCAACCGCCCAAGCTACCGTGTGGATATCAGTGCACTGGCGGCTGAGCTGGCAAAAGGCAAGCTCAATGACGACGTCACTGACAAAATCAACAGAGCTGTTCCAGGTCTTGGCAATGCACTAAAAGGGTTGTTCGGACGCTAGAAGCACCACACCAATTTACAGTTCAAGTCACGATTAATGCCTTAAATTATTTGGGAAAATTGGTTATTGCTTAGGGTAAGTCCGATGGTTTTGCTATTGCTAAGCTTGACCTAGCCAGACTATAAATATCCCATGAATCATTCAAGCGAATATGTCATTGAAACTCGCGAACTAACCAAAGAATTTTTGGGGTTCGTTGCGGTCAATAATGTCAACCTCAAAGTCAAACGACACGCCATTCACGCCATTATTGGCCCAAATGGAGCCGGTAAAAGCACGTGCTTTAACCTCATCACAAAATTTCATCCCCCAACGCGGGGACAGATTATTTTTAACGGTAACGACATCACCAAGCACTCTCCATCGCAGATTGCACGTGAAGGCGTCGTGCGTTCATTTCAGATTTCAGCCGTTTTTCCGCACATGTCTGTTCTGGAAAACGTACGTATCGGCATGCAACGACGGCTTGGTACTTCGTTTCATTTCTGGAAAAGTGACAAAACACTCAACATTTTGAATGACCGTGCCTTGGATGCGTTGGATCAAGTGGGCCTGACAGACTTTGCCAACGAAGAAGCAGTCAACTTGCCTTATGGACGCAAACGGGCTTTGGAAATTGCCACGACACTGGCCATCAACCCAGAGGTCATGTTGCTAGATGAACCCACGCAAGGCATGGGTCATGAAGATGTCGAACGGGTCACCGAACTGATCAAAAAAGTGGCTACTGGCCGAACCATCATCATGGTAGAACACAACATGAACGTGGTTGCCAATATTGCCGATACGATTTCAGTTTTGCAGCGTGGCGAAGTGATTGCTGAAGGCGACTATCAGACTGTATCCAAGAATCCCCAAGTGATGGAAGCTTACATGGGATCAGCCGATGCAGAACTGGCCGGCCACTAATTCTTTGCAGCAGCAACACTTCAAAACAAGCCAAAAGCCTCATGTCAACAACTCTCGCTTTAGAAATCAAAGACCTCAACGCTTGGTACGGTGAATCCCACGTCCTGCACGGCATCGACTTGCAGGTCGGTAAAGGTGAGGTCGTTTGTTTACTCGGTCGCAACGGCGCCGGTCGAACCAGCACTTTGCGCGCAATTCTTGGCCTGACCGGTATGGCCAAAGGCTCAGTGAAGGTCGACGGCGTCGAAGTCATCGGCAAACAAACTCATGAAATTGCACGCATGGGCATTGGTTATTGCCCTGAAGAACGTGGCATCTTTGCAAGCCTGACCTGCGAACAAAACCTGATGTTGCCACCGAAGGTGGGGGAAGGTTCAGCTGTCAGCATTGGTGAGATTTACGAGATTTTTCCGAACCTTAAAGAGCGACGTAACAGCCCTGGTGGGCGGCTCTCTGGCGGCGAACAGCAAATGCTGGCGATTGCTCGCATCTTGCGCACCGGGGCGCCTCTTTTGCTGCTCGACGAAATCACCGAAGGCCTTGCGCCTGTCATCGTACAAAAGCTAGGTGAGGTGGTGCGTCTGCTGAAAGAAAAAGGTTTTACGGTTGTTCTCGTTGAACAGAACTTCCGCTTCGCATCCAAACTCGCCGACCGGAACTATGTGATCGAACACGGTCAGGTCGTCAAGATGGTAGAAAAAGATCGGCTTGAAGAAAGTCGTGAAGAACTGGAAACGTTACTTGGTGTTTAAACACACTAAAGCTCATTTTCAGCAACACAGTCAGTTCAAGGAGACATAAAAAATGAAGAAAACGCTACTCGCGCAGATACTAGGCGCTGCTTTCGTAATGAGTGCGGGCACTGCCTCAGCTCAAATTTCCGACGACAGTGTTCGGATTGGTGTGTTGACGGATATGTCAGGCATCTACTCCGCTGTTGAAGGGCCAGGCGCATTGTTAGCCGCCCAAATGGCTGTCGAAGATTTCGGCGGCGAAGTCATGGGTAAAAAAATCATCGTCACATCAGCTGACACGCAGTCTAAAGCAGACCTTTCTGGCTCACAAGCCCGCGAAATGATTGATCGCGACAAGGTCGATGTGCTGATGGGTAACGTGTCCACCTCTTCGGCACTCGCTGCCATGGAAGTGGCCGACCAGCGCAAGAAAATCGCTTTTGTGACTGGTGCAGCTTCGCTGCCCATTACCAACGAGCGTTGCAACCCCTATACCGTTCACTACGTTTATGACACCTATGCTTTGGCTCACGGTACAGCAAGCGCCGTTGTGGCTGGTGGCAAGAAGAGCTGGTTCTTCGTGACGGCAGACTACGCTTTTGGTCACACACTGCAACGCGATGCGTCATCTGTGGTTAATGCCAACGGCGGTAAAGTTTTGGGTAGTGTGGCTCACCCCATCAACACCACTGACTTCGCCTCATATCTGGCTCAGGCTCAATCCTCAGGTGCCGAAGTCATTGCTTTGGCAAATGCTGGTGGCGACACGATCGGCTCAGTCAAGCAAGCCGCTGAGCTCGGTATCATGGGTTCAAAACAAACGGTTGTGCCACTGCTGATGTTTATCAGTGACATCCGTGCTTTGGGTCTGCGTGAAACGCAGGGCATGAACTTTACGGTGGGTTGGTACTGGGACTTTTCAAATGCGAACCGCGACTTTTCAAAGCGCTTCATGGCACGTTTTAAGGATTTGGCACCAACCTCAGTTCAAGCTGGCGTTTACTCAGCAACCATAAACTACCTGAAAGCCGTGCAAGCAACCAAGACGGATGATTCGGATAAGGTTATGGCTTATTTGAAAGCCACCCCCATCGATGATGGTCTATTCAAAGGCGTGATCCGCGCTGACGGTAAGTTCCAGCATGACATGTACTTGCTGCAGGTTAAGTCACCAAAGGAATCCAAGAACCGCAATGATGTCGCCTCTGTCGCACGTGTGATTCCAGCGGCTGAAGGTTCATTGCCATTGGCAGATTCCAAGTGCTATTTGGTAACGGGTAAAAAGCCCTCGTAATAAATAGATAGGGTTTAGGGGAACTTCATGTTTGAGCTGCTAGGCATATCGCCGCAAGCCTTAACGTCGCAATTGTTGATTGGGCTTATCAATGGGTCTTTTTACGCCCTGCTTAGCCTAGGACTGGCGGTTATTTTTGGCTTACTCAATGTGATTAATTTCACACACGGTGCGCTCTATATGCTGGGAGCCATGTTTACCTGGATTGGGTTAACCCAATTGGGTTACTGGATCGGCATGCCTGACCTTGAAGTTCCCTACTTACTTGCCTTGGTTTTAGTCCCACTGATCGTTGGGGCCATGAGTATCGTCATTGAAAAGACCATGCTCAAACGGCTTTACCACTTAGACCACCTCTACGGACTCTTGCTGACCTTTGGCTTGGCCTTGGTTATTGAGGGGTTGTTTAGACATTGGTTTGGTGCGCTCGGTAACAGCTATCCCGTGCCGGATATGTTCCGTGGTGGCATGCGAGTGTCTGAGCTGTTTATACCTTGGTATCGCCTCTGGGTTGTTGGCGTTGCACTCGTGGTTTGTTTTGCGACCTGGTACTTCATTGAGCGCACCAAACTCGGCAGCTTACTGAGGGCCGGCACTGAAAACCCCCGCTTGCTTCAGGCCTTGGGTGTCAATGTGCCACTGATTATTACCCTTACCTACGGTGCAGGCTGTGCGCTGGCCGCTTTTGCGGGTGTGTTAGCCGCGCCTATCTACCAGGTCACGGCGACCATGGGTTCTAACCTCATCATTGTTGTGTTTGCGGTTGTCGTGATTGGGGGAATGGGTTCAATTGCGGGTTCCATCATCACAGGGTTGTCGCTTGGGGTGATTGAAGGTCTTACCAAAGTCTTCTACCCGCAAGCCTCGTCAGTGTCGATTTTTGTGATCATGATTATTGTGCTGCTGCTCAAGCCCGCCGGGCTGTTTGGCAAAGTTCGTTAAAGGGCTGGATGATGAACACGACTGTGCTAAACAAAGTCACTATTGTTATTTTTTTGCTGCTCACGCTAGTGCCCTTCCAAGACGTCGTCTATGACCTGTTCTTGATGAAGGTGTTTTGCTTTGCGATTTTTGCAGCGTCGGTCAACCTTTTGCTGGGTTACGCAGGATTGCTGTCCTTCGGGCATGCCGCTTTCTTTGGAACCGCATCGTATGTAACGGCCCACATCATGAAGGAGTGGGGTTTAACACCTGAGGTCGGTATTTTCTTGGGTGTCGTTGCCTCCACCGCTCTGGGTTATGTTTTTGGTTTATTGGCTATCCGCCGGCAAGGCATCTACTTTGCGATGATTACCTTGGCATTGGCGCAGGTGGTTTACTTTGCCGCTACCCAGATGCCTTTCACCAACGGCGAAGACGGTATACAGGGTGTACCACGCGGCGAGTTGTTCGGTTTCATTGACTTAATGCCATCAAACAATATGTATTGGTTTTCCCTAGCCGTGCTGATGCTTGCGTTTGTGTTGATCCAACGCGTGGTGCAGTCGCCCTTCGGACAGGTGCTGAAGTCCATCCGAGAAAACGAGCCCCGGGCAATTTCACTGGGTTACAACGTTGATCGATACAAGTTAATGGCATTCACGATTTCAGCCGGCTTGGCTGGCTTAGGCGGTAGCCTCAAATCGTTGGTGCTGCAACTGGCTTCGCTCGGTGATGTGTTCTGGCACACGTCAGGAGAAGCGGTGCTCATGACCATCTTGGGTGGCATCGGTACCCTTTGGGGTCCAATGATTGGCGCGGCAGTAATTGTGAACCTGCAGAACTACCTAGCGAACCTGGGTGGTTGGAGCACGATTACAACGGGTGCCATCTTTGTGGTCTGCGTGTTGGCATTCCGACGAGGCATTGTCGGTGAGATTTCTCATCGCCTAAAGATCAGGCTGTAAACCGACACAGCACCTTGGGCTGAAATCAAACACCCCAGATCGAAAGCTGTTTGATCTGGGGCGTTTGGTTTCTTAACGCAGATCCGTTTGCGCCTCTATGCTCGCAGCTGGATCAGTAGCCCGACCAGTTCACCAATTGCGGTAAAGGGCTCTGGCTCCATCCTAGCGTTGAACTTGGTTGCCAAACCCTGCGCACGTTGCATGGCGACATCTAACCTCTGCCTAGTGAGCTCAACCAAACGCTAACCGATCGCCCACTTGTCGCGCACCGGGTAAACGAAATTCAGTGCCTTCTTGCTTCACGCACCGAACCAAACGCGCCGCTGTAGCGAGTTGTTATGATGGGTCAACGATTTTTTTTGGAGCTGTGCCCCATGATTGCCTCCCCGACGCCCTTTAATATTGACGACACGGCTCGCGCTTGGGTCGAGCACGGCAAATTTGTCATTGAGGGCGCGCCCAACGGCCGATTAAAGGGACTGACCTTTGCCGTTAAGGACGTTTTTGATGTGGGTGGCTATCGGAGCGGCTTTGGCAACCCCACCTGGCTAGAAACCCACCAGCCAGCGACGCTGACAAGCCCCGTGGTGCAGTCCTTGCTCGGCGCCGGTGCAACGCTGTGCGGCAAGGTCAAGACCGCCGAGATGACCTATAGCCTGAACGGTGACAACTTTCACGATGGCACACCGATCAACACCAAAGCACCGAGCTGTGTACCCGGCGGTTCGTCCAGCGGGTCAGCCGCCGCTGTGGCCGCCGGCTCAGTGGATTTTGCGCTTGGAACCGATACGGGAGGTTCGGTGCGTGTCCCAGCCAGTTACTGCGGCGTGTGGGGATTGAGAACCACCCATGGCGCGATTCCGGTTGCGGGCGTCATTCCCATACAACCATCGTTTGATACCGTGGGGTGGCTGGCCAGTGACCCCGATGTCTTTGAGAGAGTCGGAGAAGTCTTATTGCCCGCCACGCAGCATCGCTTAGACAGGGTCATTCATTTTGATGCACTTTGGCAGCTGGCCGACGACGACTTGAGACCCGGTTTAAAACAAATCGAACAACGTCTAGCGGCGCATCTAAACCAATCACCGACAATCATCGAACTTTTGCCGACAAACCAAACGTTAGAGCATTGGCGTGCGCCCTATCACGTGGCTAGTGCTCACGAATCTTGGCTCACGCACGGTCAGTGGATTGAGCAACACCAACCAACGCTTGCACCTGCCATCGCCGCACGGTTCAAATACGCCGCTGGCGTCACGGCCCAACAAGACATCGCCGCTAAAGCAAAACTCGCCACGATCCGCACACGAATCCAAGACTTGATCGCCCACGATGGGGTTGTGGTGCTGCCCTCTTCTGCGAGCACTGCACCAGCACTGACGGCCGATCCTGACACCGTTGATGACGTGCGCATGCGCACCATGCGAATCACCTGTGTGGCGGGTATCGGTGGGTTAGTACAAATCAGCATCCCTATGCAAACCCCGCAAGGCAAGCCCTATGGCGTCTCTTTGCTTGGCCCGGCGGGCAGTGGCCTAGCGTTATTGCGCCTGGCCAAAACACTGGCTCAAATGCCTTAAAAAATGACCCCGCACCCACCTTGATTGCTTTACGAAACATGCCTTTCTTTTCGATGAGCCCTGAGTCATTGAATTTAGAGAATCATCATCAATGGACGTAGCATGTCACTGCTAAGGCTTGTGCAAACTGACCATGGGCAGGGTGCAATCGATGATCCGGCGCTAGAAAAGTACCGCGTGGGATCAGACGATCGGGTGCTTGGACTGGTTCAAACCCACTTGACTGAGCATCACTGCCCCAACCCCTCGTCCTAAGTCGGCGCATGGCAGGCCATGCAGCCCAAAATGAATGCCGTCACCGCAGCGCCGCGGCGGCGCAGACCAATACGCTAACCATCAGCCTAGCCTACACCGACCAATTCACCCAGAGAACCAATTTGCTCACCTGGGCATCGGCTTGCGCCACGCGTTTTAAATCCTTGCGAGTTAAACCCGCACCACCTTCATCCAAAAAATGTCCGGATTTCAGTTGCCAGTGCCTCAGGGCGCTCTTCGGGAATGTAGTGGCCAGAATCGATCGCTTGACCCGAGACCTGATCAGCCACCGCCGCCCAATCATCGAGCGGCTTAAAACATTTCTGAATCATGCCGTGTTGGCCCCACAACACCCGCAGCGGCATTGTTAGCTTACGCTTGGCTGCAATATCGGCGCGGTCGTGGTCAAGATCAACGGTGAACGAGGCCCGATAGTCCTCACACATGGCATGCAGGCAAGCTGGGTCTTGCATACCCGCGACATAACTCGCCCAGCGCGCAGGCTCAAACACATGACGCCCAGGGTAGCGTTTGACCATGAACTGATTCATGAAAAAAATCGGGTCTTGACCAATGAGCGTCTCAGGCAATGGATGGGCCTGAATCAAGAAGAACCAATGCCAATAACCAGCAGCAAAGGTCATGTCGGTTTGTTCATACATCGCTAACGTGGGCGAAATATCCAACAGCATCAGACGCGTGATGCGCGAGCCATGGTCTGCGGCCAAACGGTGTGCCACGCGCGCACCCCGATCATGTCCGACCACGCCAAACTGCTGATGGCCTAATCGATCCATAAGCGCAATCAAATCGGCGGCCATGGCGCGTTTGGAGTAAGTCAGGTGCTCGGGATCACTCGTGGGTTTGGGCGAAGCACCATAACCGCGCAAGTCTGGCATGACGAGCGTGAAGTGTTTTGACAAGGCGTCTTTAACAGGTTGCCAGATGGCACGGTTTTGAGGAAAGCCATGTAGCAAAAGCAATGCTGGTCCCTCGCCACAAGCATCATAATCCAACGCAACCGCTGTTAACCCAACGCACGTGCCTGCAACCTGACTACTCATCGAATGAATCCTCGCGCTTAAGCGCTCGGGGCCAACCCCCAAGCTTGGTTATCTGACTGCTTTGATGGCTTGCCTTGTCTAAGATTTGAGCGTATCACGCAGGCGGGGCTATCGCGACACGGCACCGTTATGCTGCCAGATACAGCTGTCTTAATTCAGCATCAGCACGGAGCTGTGCTGAGTCACCAGACCATACTGTGCGACCCTTTTGAAGAATCACATGGTGATCACACAAGGTCAGCAACTGTTTGATATTTTTGTCAGTGATCAAGATCGACAGTCCCTCGCTGCGTAACGTCGCCAGTGCTTGCCAGATTTCTTGTCGCAACAGCGGCGAAAGGCCTTCAGTGGCCTCATCCAAAATCAACAAAATGGGGTGTGTCATCAAGGCGCGCCCAATGGCTAACATCTGTTGCTCGCCGCCAGACAATTGATTCCCAAAGTGCTTGCGTCGATCTGCTAACTTTGGAAACAGCGCAAACACCCGGTCAAGGTCCCAGCCCGAAGTCGCTCGGGCTGGTGTCAGTCCAGTTACTGATTTGACAGTTGTGTTTGTCTTTTTTGTTGTTGGCTTAGCTGCCGTGGCCACCAAGTTCTCCCAAACAGTGAGGTTGGGAAACACCTGGCGGCCTTCAGGTACCAAGCCAATACCCAAGCGTGCCATCTCAAAGGGTTCACGACCCACCACGCTTTGTCCCTGCCACTGAATATCACCCTGCCAGCACGGCAACAATCCCATGATGGCTGACACGGTCGTGGATTTGCCCATGCCGTTACGCCCTTGCAAGCTCACGCACTGCCCTGCGGGCACGGTCAAAGAAACATCAAACAAGGCTTGGCTGGCGCCGTAACCTGTTTGCAGTTGTTTCAGTTCAAGCAATGGGGGTTGCTGCTCGCTCATTGAAGATCCTCGTCACCAAGGTAGGCTTCACGCACCAATTCACTCACGCGGACATTGGCCGGCGTGTCGCACAGCAACACCTGCCCGTAGACCAGCACACTGATGCGATTGGCCAAGGCAAAAACGGCCTGCATGTCGTGCTCGACCAACAGCATCCCGTAGTCAGCTCGAAGGCTATCGAGCAATTCAATCATGCGCTCAGACTCTGTCGGGCCTAAACCTGCCATGGGCTCATCGAGCAACAAAAGACGGGGGTGGGTGGCCATGGCCATGGCCACCTCTACCAAACGTTGCTGCCCGTAAGCCAACGCCGCAACCCTTTGGTTGCGATCGTCACCAAACCCAACGCGATCAAGAAATGCGTGTGCCTCTTGCACCATTTGCTGCTCTTGCATGACAGGCTTGAAGAAATAAAAATTATGTCCGCGCCCCGCTTGAACCGCGAGCAAGACGTTTTCTAGGGCACTGAAACTTGCGACCAAAGCATTGATTTGATATGAACGGCTCATGCCCGCGCGGGCACGCTTGGCCATCGACCAAGTCGTCACATCAGCGCCACTTAAGCAGATGCGTCCCGCGTCGCTCACAACTGCCCCCGTGATTTGATTGATCAGCGTGGTTTTACCAGCTCCATTCGGGCCAATCAGCGCATGAATCTCGCCGTGCGCCACGGACAGGTTCACGTGGTCAGTCACGCACAAACCGCCGTAATGCTTGACCAGAGAGTCAACCGTTAGCAGCATTGGCTTGGTGTGCGCGACATCAGACGGCAGGGCCCACATCAATGCTCTCCTTGATCAACAGGTGACGCTTTGGTGTCACCAGAAGGCGCCATCAGCCCCCATAAGCCTTGACGCAACCAGATCACCGCCAGCACAATCAACGCCCCCAAGACAAGTGGCCAATGCTCAGTCACTGTTTTTAGGCCATCTTCAATTAAGAGCAAACCCGCGGCACCGATCACCGGTCCAAAGACAGTCCCCATGCCACCAAGTAAGACCATCACCATGAACTCGGCAGAAATCAACCAACTCATCAATGAAGGTGAAACAAACCCGGTTAAGTTCGCCATAAAAAAACCTGCCAAGGCACAGATCTGGGCTGACAACACATACGCCACCAGACGGTAGGGTTGGCTGGCCGTACCGAGCGCATTTAAGCGCGACTCATTGTGGCGTGATGCCCTAAGCACCAATCCGAAGCGCGACTTCACCAAGCGATGTGTGAACCACAGAACCAACACCAGGGTGATCAACAACGACAAGTAAATGGCGTACTTGTTACCCGTGAGTGCACCGAAGCCGCTCAGTTCAGTCAAACTCAAACCCTCGTCACCGCCAAAAGCCCGCAAGCTTACAAAAACATAAAAAAACAATTGCGCAAAAGCCAAGGTAATCATGATGAAAGCCATGCCACGTGTTCGTAAGGCGATCCAACCCACCGGTATCGCTATGAATGCGGTGACCGCAAGCGCTAGTGACAAATGCAGCCATCCATTGGTTAGCCCCCAAGTCGACAAAATCCCAACCGTATACGCCCCAAAGCCGAAGTACATGGCATGGCCCAAACTCGCCATCGCCCCAAAACCCAAAATCAAATTTAAGCCCACAGCAGCCAGCGCAAAGATCAACATTCGACCAAAGTACGTCAACACATACACGTCATCAGCCCGCCAGGCGTAAAGAGGCACGAGTGCAAATAACACCATCAAAAACCCAGCGACCCAGACTCGGCGATCTGCGCGCACAGGGATCGGTGCGGTGATTGGATCAGCCATTACCTAGCCCCTCGCCCGCAAAGGAAACAGGCCCTCAGGTTTGAAGGCTAAGATGACCGCCATCATCAGGTACACCAACATTGAAGCCAATGCCGGGCCGATGGCCGCAGCCATGGCAGGATCAAAAGTGGCACGCAACCAAATGGGGACAAACACCCGACCCATGGTGTCCACTAGCCCCACCACGATCGCACCAAAAAAAGCCCCTCGGATTGATCCAATGCCGCCGATCACAATCACCACCAAGGTGAGAATCAACACAGGCTCACCCATGCCAGGCTCAACTGAAAGGATAGGCCCCACCAAAGCACCCGCAAGACCAGCCAAGCCGGCGCCAAGGGCAAAGACAAAACGGTTTAACCAAGCGATGTTGACACCCAAGGCCGATACCATCGTGCGGTTACTGGCACCCGCCCGTATCAACATGCCGATGCGTGTGCGCTCAATCAACAAATACAAACCCAACGCCACCAACAGCCCTGCGACGATGATTGCAAAACGATAAGCTGGATAGTTCAGACCAAAGATATTGACCGCATCAGACAAGTAGTCGGGCGCGTCCATGTAGATGGGCGCATTACCCCACACCACGCGCACCAGTTCATTGCTAAAGAGCACCAAACCAAAAGTGGCAAGCACTTGGTCGAGATGACTGCGTCGGTGCAAGATTGACAGCCCCGCCCGATCGATGGCAGCACCGAGCAGGAAAATCAACACCATTGATGAAAATATAGCCAGTACAAAAGAACCGCTGTAACTGGCCACTGTTGCGGCGAAGTAAGCGCCAAACATGTAGAGCGAGCCGTGTGCCAGATTCACAAAGCTCATGATGCCAAACACCAAGGTCAAACCCGCTGCCATCAAAAACAGCAGGATGCCAAATTGCAGGCCATTGAGTGCTTGGCCCAAAAACAAATTAAGCGTCACAGCTTTCCCATTTTAAAGTGGGCATTGACCCACGTATGAGTCTGGGTGAGCTGGCAAGGTCATTTGCAAGGTCTTGTGGGACACGCGTCCCTTAGCATCTGGGGCGACTTCAAACACGTACATATTGTGAATGGGAAAGCCGTTTTTGTTGAATTTAAAGTCACCACGCACCGAATCAAACTCAGCCGCGCGCAGCGCCGCCATCAAGGCGTTTTTGTCTTTGTACTGGCCCCCGATTTTTTTGATGGCGCTGTTAAGCAACATCGCTCCATCGTAAGATTGGGCCGCGTATTGTGAAGGGATCCGACCATATTTGTTCTCGAACGCGGTGACAAACTTTTGATTGACGGGATTATCAAAATCCACACCCCAAAACGAGCCAGAAATCGCACCGAGGGCCGTTTCTTTTAAGGCAGGCAAGGTAGAACCGTCAAAGCTTGAGACCGACAGTAATGGGATCTTGCCCAAAAGGCCCGCTTGGCGGAACTGCTTAATAAAGTTAATCCCCATGCCACCAGGGTAAAAAACATAAACCGCATCGGGGTTGGCTGCTTGCAGCTGAGCGATCTCGGCAGAGTAATCGGGCTGGTTCACGCGGGTGTAGACCTCGCCGGCCACATCACCTTTGTAGTAACGCTTGAAACCACCCACGGCGTCTTTACCGGCTTGGTAGTTAGGCGCCATCAAGTAAACATTTTTGAAGCCCTGGTTCGTGGCGTATTTACCCACGCCTTCGGCTTGTTGGTCGTTTTGATAGGACACAAAGAAAAAGTTTGGGGCACAACGCTCACCGGCCAACGGCGCAGGACCGGCATTGGTGCCCATAAAAATCGTATTCGAGTCCGCCAAAGGCTTGGCGATGGCCATCATCACGTTTGAAAACGTCACCCCGGCCACGACATCGACCTGATCGCGCTCGATGAAACGGTTCACCGTTTGAACGGCCAGATCAGGTTTGAGTTGGTCATCCTCACGGATCACCTCGACCTCAACACCACCAAATTGCCCACCCGAGTGCTCTAGGCCGAGCATGAAGCCGTCGTACATGTCTTGTCCGAGCGCAGCGGCAGGCCCAGATAATGTGGCCATGAAACCGACTTTAAACTGCGCATTAGCAGCACCAACCCAAGTTAAAGCGGCGATAAGCAACGCGCCAGATGCGCTGAGAACACTAGGAAACATTTTTTTCATTTTTAATCCTTGCGGTTAACAACAAGCCGAAATCAAAACCAAACCCCTTGCTTGAACGGTTTATGACCATTGATTAATAGACAGCGCCATCATAAACCGGTTACTCGTTAGGGTGACCGTGGCATCGATTGGTTCAGCGGCTCACCGTAAATATGGGTTGTCACGCACAGTGTGTGTGCCCGTAACTTACGTCGGACTGACAAAAAACCCAAAAACAGCAAAAAAAAACGAAATACAGCCTGCACTTAGGCGAAAACCCCAATTGCCCAACATGCCAGCAAGAACAATGATGCGTTAGTAGTTCTAAAACAACGTATCTCAATTATTGCTGTTCGGAGACAAAACATGAAAACAATCGAGAAAGCGTCAACGACTGTTTCAACTGAAAAAGTTGATTCATCGTCATCACGTCGCAAATTTTTTAAGAAAGCTGGTACTGTTGCCGTGGCCGCCCCCCTGGCTGGCTTCCCCATGATTTCTGTGGCCCAGTCACCCGTGGTTTTAAAAATGCAAGGCGCCTGGGGTGCCAATGACATTTTTAACGAAATGGCTCAGCAATACGTGGCCAAGGTCAACGAAATGGCTGGTGGTCGTTTGCGTATTGACTACTTGACCGCTGGTTCGGTTGTGAAGCCCTTCGAAGTGACTGATGCTGTTTCCAACGGCGTGCTCGATGCCGGTCACACCGTGGCGGTGTATTGGTACGGCAAGTCCAAAGTGGCATCGTTATTTGGTTCAGGCCCAGTCACAGGTGCTAACGCTGAACAGACCTTGGGTTGGATTCAGAAAGGCGGCGGTATCGAGTTGTACGATCAATTGTTGACGCAACTCAAACTCAACATCAAAGGCTTCTTTGCATTCCCGATGCCTGTGCAGCCATTCGGTTGGTTCAAGAACATGCCCCCACAAAACGCCAAAGAAATGGTGGGTTACAAATACCGTACGGTCGGCTTGGCTGCTGACATGTTGCAAGAAATGGGCATGAAGGTAACGCAATTGCCCGGTGGCGAAATCGTACCCGCCATGGAACGCGGTGTGATTGACGCCTTCGAATTCAACAACCCAACGTCCGACCGTCGTTTCGGTGCGCAGGACGTGGCCAAGTACTATTCGATGGGTTCATTCCACCAAGCCATGGAATTCTTTGAAATTGTTTTCAACAAGACCAAGTACGATGCCTTGGCACCAGACTTAAAAGCCATCTTAAAGTACGCTGCTGAAGCCGCCTCTTCTTCAAACACTTGGACCGCACAGGACAACTATTCACGTGACTTGCAAGAGTTGATTGTCAAAGACAAAGTCCGCGTTGTACGCACTCCAAAAGCCGTGTTTGACGCACAGCTTGCCGCTTGGGACAAAATCAGCGCAAGACTTGAAGCTGAAGATCCATTCTTCAAGAAAGTGGCTGAGTCACAAAAAGCTTGGGCACGTCGCGTAGCCTACTACGGCTTCTTGAACGATGCTGACTACAAAGCGGCTTACGAGCACGTCTTCAAAACCAAGTTACCATTCTAAAAGTTCATTTTTAAAGCAACATCGACCCCTTAGGCGAGCAGCACACCAAAGGGGATCGTCCGGAGAGACCGCTGCTGGCTAGCGGTCTCTTTTTTAATCGTGGAGAGTCACATGGTTGGCTATATTCGCTGGATAGACGGTCTATCTAAAGCGCTTGCGCACTCTTTTGGCTGGTGTATTGTCATGTTGACATTAGCCACGAGCTACGAGGTGTTCATGCGGTACGTGCTAAACCAACCAACATCTTGGGCCTATGACATGAGTTACATGTTTTATGGTGCCCTATTTATGATGGCGGGTGCTTACACCTTGTCAAAAAATTCTCATGTGCGCGGTGACTTCATCTATCGGAAGTGGTCACCGACCACGCAGGCAAAGGTTGAGTTAACCCTTTACGTCCTGTTTTTCTTTCCTGGCATTTTGGCGCTTGTATTGACTGGGGCGACTTATGCACTCGAATCCATGCGTATCCAAGAAGTCAGTGTCAACAGCCCGGCTGGCGTGCCCGTTTGGCCACTTAAAGCCATTATTTTCTTTGCTGGCGTAAGCTTACTTCTCGCTGGATCGGCCGAAGTGTGTCGCTGCCTTCACTGCATCAAGACCGGCCAATGGCTCGACCGCGACGAAGACATCAAAGAACTAGAGCAGATACTGCTTGAGACCCATGGCACCGATCAAGAGGCCCACAAATGAGTGATCCAGTCATTGCCCTATTCATGCTTGGGCTCTTTATCTTTTTTATTTTTCTGGGTTTTCCAATCGCCTTCACGCTGATGGCAATGGGTGTTGGATTCGGGTTCTACGCCTACTACGATCCCGCAGTGGCTTTTTGGGATAACAACATCTTCTATCTGTTGGTTCAAAACACCTTCAGTGTGATGAGTAATGATGTTTTGATTTCAATCCCCCTGTTTCTATTCATGGGTTACATCATTGAGCGCTCGAATATCTTGGAAAAGCTTTTCGAAAGTTTACAAGTAGCGCTCAGACACGTGCCCGGCTCAATGGGTGTCGCGGCACTGGTCACCTGCGCACTGTTTGCAACCGCAACAGGTATCGTCGGCGCAGTTGTTACCTTGATGGGACTGCTTGCCCTGCCATCGATGTTAAAGGCCGGTTACGACAAAAAGTTGTCCAGCGGTATTATCGCGGCTGGCGGCACATTGGGTATTTTGATTCCACCATCGATTATGTTGATCGTTTACGCCGCGACGGCAGGTGTTTCGGTGGTCAAGTTGTATGCAGCCGCCCTTATTCCTGGATTTTTGCTGGCAGGCCTGTATTTGGTCTACATCGTGGTGCGCGTCTTAATCAATCCAAGCTTAGCCCCCAAACCCAAAGATGTGGATGATGTGACATTTTGGAAGGGCTTCAAACTCCTACTGACAGCTTTCTTCCCGCTCGCCTTTCTCATCGTTGCTGTGCTGGGATCGATTCTCTTTGGCTTGGCCACCCCAAGTGAAGCCGCCGCCATGGGTGCGCTTGGTGGCGTGGTGCTTGCCGTTGCTTACGGCGCGTTTACTTGGGATCGCATGCGTGAGTCGGTCTACCTGACCGCCAAAACCACCGCCATGGTGTGCTGGTTATTTGTGGGCTCGTGGACCTTCTCTTCGGTCTTCTCATACTTGGGTGGTGAAGGCCTGATCGAACACTTCATCTTGTCGCTCAACCTAAGTACACTTCAGTTCTTGATCATGGCGCAGGTGATTATTTTCATTTTGGGTTGGCCGCTGGAGTGGAGCGAGATCATCATTATTTTTGTACCGATCTTTTTGCCAATGTTGGTCATCTTTGACGTGGATCCTCTCTTGTTTGGCTTGTTGATTGCCATTAACTTGCAAACATCGTTCCTAACGCCGCCCATGGCCATGTCTGCCTATTATTTGAAAGGAGTGGCCCCCAAAGGGATTGAGCTATGGGATATTTTTAGGGGCTGCTTCCCGTTTTTGGGCATGGTTTTATTGACTCTAGTACTGGTATACATTCAGCCGAAGATTGTGACCTTGCTGCCCGACCTGATTTACAACCAGGCTTCCCAGGTTGACGAGGGTCCTCTACCTGAGGGTGTCATTGATCCTTCATTCTTTATGCAAAGCAATTAATTGATGACTCAACAAAATACCCCTAACGCTGCCCTACAAGAACTGACCGCGCGCGGCATCGCGGAGATGATCCAAAATGGCGTTGTCAGTGCTGAAGCGCTCTCAACGCTGTTCCTGGATTATGTTCAAGCGACTGATGAATCGATTCACGCCTTCACTTACCTTGACCGTGGTTCGGTTCAAATGCAGGCACGACTGCTCGACGAGGGGCGTGCACGCGGCGGTGATGTTGGTCGTCTGTCTGGCGTGCCTGTTGCGGTCAAAGACGCTTTTGATACGTTTGATATGCCCACGGAGTATGGCTCTAAAAGCCTAGCAGGACGTCAACCACGATGGGATGCCACAGCCGTTAAAAAGCTGCGTGAGGCTGGCGCCGTGGTGTTCGGTAAAACCAAACTGCCTGACTTTTGTTTGGGCCAAGCCGCCGACACACGTAACCCTCATCATTTAGAACACACACCGGGTGGATCCTCGAGCGGCAGTGCGGCAGCTGTTGCCGCGGGTATGGTTCCGGTTGCCATCGGCAGTCAGACTGGTGGTTCCGTTATACGGCCCGCATCTTATTGCGGGGTCATTGGTTTCAAACCCACCCGTGGTCTGATTTCACGCGCGGGTATGCAGCCACTTTCAACAACCTTGGACCAAGTTGGTATTTTTGGGCGGGATATTGAAGACGTGGCTCTCGTTGCAGAGGTCATGATTGGCGCCGATGATAACGATCCGACCACCAAGGGTATTTTGCCGCGGCATTTGTTGTCCACATGCCAGCAAGAGCCGCCCTTTGCACCGAAGTTTGTTTTCATGCGTACGCCGTTTTGGGATCAAATGGATCAAGGCGCTCAAGAAGCGTTCGAGGCACTGATCGAAGCACTTGGCGATCATGTGGTTACCATTGAGCTACCCGATGTCGCACGGGTGGCCGTTGATCGATTAAAGACTATCTCTGAGGCTGAGTTTACGGCTGCCATGCAAGAACACCTTGCACACTCCTCGGGTGAAGTCAGCGAACGCGTGCTTGGCATTGTCGCTCGTGGTCGAGAAATCTTGGCCATGGACTACCTGAAAGCCAAAGAAGGCATTGAATCCACTGCATCTGGCTTTGATGAGTTTTTTGAGCGTTTTGACGCCATCTTGACGCCCGCTTCACTTGGTCCGGCGCTTAAAGGGCTAGATAGCACCGGCGACCCGATCATGAATGCCTTATGGTCCTATACCGGCATGCCTGCCATAAGCCTACCGCTGCTTCAGTCTGATGAAGGCTTGCCCATAGGGGTGCAACTTGTTGGCGCCCGCCACGATGATGGTCGTTTGCTGCGCACAAGCCGATGGTTACTTAAAAATTTCGACGAAATTACCGGAGAATGAATCCATGAAACAAGTACCTGCGATTATCTCGATGGTGTTGCTGGTGGCATTTCTAGTGCCTTACCTTTGGAAGATTAAAGAAGTCCCTTTGCTCATTCTTTTGGTGTTTGGTGTGTTTCTGGCTGTTTATGATTTTTACGTCAGCAACAAAAAAGCCAAGCAGCGAGTCCCACAACAGCCATCCTATAAGTCTGAAACCACCTAAATAAAAGCAGAAATAAGCACGTGCGTTGGGCAGTGCACGTGCCGTACACTCGAAGGGTTGCCTTTCACGGTCTGTTCTATCGCTGCCATGCCCATCACCCAACCCCTGCATCACCAACTGATTACCAGCCCTTTCATCATGTCATCGCCGCGGCGTTTTCCAATGGCATTGCTCATGGTCTTGCTGGCTGTCTTGTTAAGCGCTTGTGGACACAACCCCAACCAACCCTACCAGCCCATTCAGGCGCAGCACGGCAAAGATGTGATGTGGATGCCCACCAGCGATCCACTGGCATTGGCGATGCTAGACATGGCACAAGTCAAATCCAATGACGTCGTTTATGACTTGGGTGCCGGTGACGGACGTATCGCCATTGAGGCTGCGCGCGTTTATGGTGCCACAGCTGTGGGCATCGAGTACAACCCAAAATTGGCCGAGTTTGCTCGTCAAAATGTCGCGCACGCTGGACTTCAGGACAAGGTCACGATTATCACGGGTGATATTTTTGAAGAGAACTTCTCGAGCGCTTCTGTGATCACGCTTTATTTGCTTGAGAGCCTGAACATGAAACTCAAGCCCACATTGCTTAAAATGAAACCAGGCACTCGGGTGGTGTCTAACAGCTTTGGCATGGGGCTTTGGATACCCGATAACGCGGTGCAAGCCTCCAACGGTACGGTCGGCATGCTTTGGATTGTGCCCGCCAAAATCGCGGGGCGCTGGCAGGTCAACGCCCTGCCAGGCCTTTCAAGCGAAGCTGGCGGCGCCGGCGGTGAGCTGGATCTAAGGCAGTCGTTTCAATTTGTTGATGGGCATTTGAGGCAGCCCAATGGCACACCGATCAAAGTCGAAGGTCGCTTGCTTGGGGATGTGCTCACGCTGAACTACATGGACCTAAACGAGCAACCGCAAACGGTGAGGTTAATCGTTGACCAAACACAGTGGCAGCGAGCAGGCGATACGGTTGACACCCCTGTAGCCAAGAGAATCCCATCATGAAATCGTTCTACCACCCCAATCAAGCGCTGCACCACCCCAAGACCTATCTTTCGCGCGGCCAAATGCGTCAGCCACAAGAGTTGCCGATCCGCGCCGACAAATTAGTCGAAGGTTTTGCGCGCATGAGTCAGCCGCTCATCGAACCCCAGGACCACGGGATTGAACCACTGTTGCGAGTGCATGACGCAGGCTATTTGGATTTCTTGCAAACGGCTTGGTGCGAATGGGGCACGCTTGGACCCGATTGGGGTGACGAGGCCATGTCCAACGTTTACGTGCGCCAACCCAATCCAATGCGCGGCATATTGGGTAAGGCTGCACGCTACTTAGCCGATGGCAGCTGTCCGGTGGGTGAACACACCTGGACGTCTTCCTACTGGGGTGCGCAGGCAGCAATTGCAGCGACGCACGCCGTATTGGCCGGTGATACCAAAGCCTTTGCGCTTTGCCGCCCACCGGGCCATCATGCCCGTCGTGATGCCGCTGGCGGGTTTTGCTATATCAACAACGCCGCGATAGCGGCTAGTCTCTTACGTGACCGCTACGCCAAGGTGGCGATCTTAGACACAGACATGCACCACGGTCAGGGCATTCAAGAAATCTTCTACGACCGCGCTGATGTGTTTTACGTCTCGATTCACGGTGACCCAACCAATTTCTACCCCGTGGTCGCAGGTTTTGCTGATGAAACGGGTGTGGGCGATGGGCTGGGTTTCAACCTCAACCTACCCATGCCGCATGGTTCAGAAGAGTCGGTATTTTTTGAGCGGCTTGACACTGCCATTGAAGCGATTGAGGCTTATCGGCCCGACGCTCTGGTGTTCTGTTTGGGATTTGACATCTACGAAAAAGACCCCCAATCCAAGGTCAGCGTGAGCACGGCCGGTTTTGAGCGACTCGCACGCGTCGTCAGCCAACTCAAACTGCCCACAGTCATTGTGCAAGAAGGTGGCTATCACTACGAGACCTTGCCAAACAACCTGGCGGCCTTTTTTAAAGGGCTGGGTTTGAAGATCTAAAAGTCTAAAAGACTAAACCATCACCACGGCATCCAACCAACCGTCGTCACCCGCGCAATCATCGAGATCGCCCCATGTCCGATCCTTACATCTTCCAAGCCAATGACTCGCCTTTGTTGATTTCCTGACTTCTACCAATTAGTGCGCTTTGCTGCGCGCCAGCAAATCGATTGCGATCGTGGCAGTTGGCCAGGATTACCAGGCCGATGTGGAGGTCGCGCACATCGGGTGCTACCGAGGCAACAACTTCCACTAAGGATCTGATAACTCTTAACGACGCTTTGATTTCTTTCGAGGCGCAGCCAGTAATTCAGATCTACCGATAGTCACTTTTTCTGGATCAGCAGGCTCGGGATCAGAAAAACCGGCTGCAGCCATTGCCTTATCAAGGAAGCGTGCGAACGCCTCGCGAATAACGGTCAACAGATAGCCCTCAGGCAGGTTTTGCCTAAAAAAGGATGCAAGTCGCGAGGCCAGCGCCACGGGTCTTGGTGACCCGGCATGGTTAGACTCACAAAATCTGTCGATTCCGCACCTTCCAGAAAACTTAAAAAAATAATCGTCGGACTGCCGGTACAACTGAGCAACCTTCTTGCCGCGTACGAACACATCGAGTTTCATGGCTAATCACCGCGCCGTTGTTCGGCTAAGATACCGTCGAGCGTGCGAACATGTCCACGCTTGACGAGCTTCAAATCAAAACCCGCCGCTTCTAGCAGTCCCACGAGCATCGAAACACTCAAATCCGCATTGGCCAAAGTCTGCATGCGTGTCAGCGTTAGGCGTGCGACACCAGCACGGTCAGCCTACTGCGACAGACCAACGTCGCGGCGGGCGAATTTAAGCATTTCGGAAATATCATGTAACGTGGTCATTGCATCTCACAAGTATCAAATATTGAACTTATCGATAAAACTGTGTCTCAAAAAATATCAAAACGTCTGGGCAAACAACTTACATCTGACCATTGACATAACGCACCCCTGATTGACGGCTGGCACTTCATAAAATGTGCCACACGTTCCACTTCTTCGCCCTGCCAGTAATTTTGGACTTCAAGGCCTTCTCAACGCCTAGAGCGTGACTTTGTTGTCGCCAAACAATGCCCTGCGCGACATAACCCACGGCTCATCACACCAAGGCCAAAGGCGTAGAAATGTTTTGAATTGCGCGTCACCAGACTGAAACGATACTCAAAAGTCGTTGCAGCGATTAACATCGGTAAAAACGATGGTATCGACAGCATTGACGGCACGCTTAGGCAAAGCGTCAGAGAGTGTCGGGCTGAAAAAGCCACCGGATCACACCTTGATCGAGCGACTTTTCTGAAATTCGGACAACCCGTTCTTATCGAACAAGTCAGTCAGAGATCTACCTCTCAAGTGCTTGACTGATAGCGCTCGAGTTCGAGATCTTGCATGCTGCGGTAGCGGCGATGCCATCAGAAAACCGGCCAATGGTTGGCGGTTGCTTGTCAATTAGCCGTGCGTTTTATGCGAAACCAGCATGGCAACCGATCGTCCATGCTGCGTGATGTCCTGCGGACCGTCAATGCGCGCACGTTTGATCACCCTAGACAGCCTTACCTTGGCATCCTGCAACTGCCATGTTCGCCTGTGAACCACGGTTCCAACAATCTGACTACTCTCGTTAAACTCTCGCAGTGATTGTTCTGACCCCCAGTTAGATTGGGCTGGATTTGAGCTGGTGTTCGCCCTGATTTCTAACGCTCTGCTGGTGCACAAGTGATTGATGCCGCCATGCGTGAGGACAGCCGCATGCAAAAAGACAATCCACAGCAGAAAACCCCACGAGGGCAAATTTGCCACGGCATTTTGTTGTTCATTCAGAAAAATCAAGCATATTTCTTATAAATCACACTTTTATGCGCATATAAATGGTTTATTTCAACAGTTTTATGCGCATAAAAGTGTGATTTAATAACAGTTATTTGCGGATACAAATAGAGCGTATTGATCAAGTTGTTAAAAAAATTGATAGGTAGAGGCTAACCCCGCAAACTTTGGAAAGCCCATTATCGAAATTCACGGAGAACAAACTGCGCAGACTCTTACTCAATGAGCTCAATCGCTGGAAGGCACAAGAACAGCGATTGCCGCTGCTGATCGACGGCGCGCGTCAAACCGGTAAAACCTATCTGCTCGTCCACATCTTTGGAAAGCAGTTTCGACAATACTTGCGGGTGGATTTTCTGGAGCGCCCTGAGTACGCGCAAGCCTTCTATGGCGCGCTAACGGCCACGACTGTGCTGGCCAATTTACAACTGCTTAGCGGACAAACATTTGATCCCGAGACAGACCTTCTGATCCTAGATGAGATCGGAGAGTGTCCGCGTGCGGTCATATCGCTTAAATACTTTGCCGAGCAAATGCCGCAAGCATTTATCGCCGCGAGTGGCTCAAACATCGGGTTACTAAACGCCTTTCCAGTTGTTAAGGTTGAGCAGCATTGCCTACGTCCGTTGTCGTTCCATGAGTTCTTAATGGCTGGCCCTCAAACGGCCTTGCTTGAAAGCTACGAAACACGCAACCGACTCGGCGTTGCCCACCCGTTGTTGATGCAACAACTGGTTGACTACTACTTTACTGGCGGCATGCCCGCGGCAGTCGCCGCCTGGTTTGGCGGGACCGAACTCGAGATTCTTCAACGCATCGAGCAGGTCAAGCGCGTACACGCTGATCTGATACAAGGCTATAGAAGAGATTTCGGGAAATATGCGGGCAAAGTTAATGCCCAAGTGATTGATGCCTTATTTACGCAGGTGCCAGCACAAATTTCATCGGTTATCGACGAGTCGGTTAAACGATTTCGGTTCAAAGACATCTTGCCACCAAAATCCCGTTACACCGATTTTGAAAACGCGATTAACTGGCTGCACCAGTGCCGCCTGGTGTTGCTGAATTTTCCCATTGAAGGCCAACCGCGGGCACCATTGGTGGCGTACCGCAAACCGAGTCGTTTGAAGCTATTTCTCTTTGACACTGGACTTTTACATCACATGCTGGGTGCGGGCTACCAACAAATCAAACAACAGGCCTACGAATACAAAGGCTTTGTGGCGGAGAATTTCGTGCAACAAGAGCTCGCAGTCCAGGGCATTGAGCCCACCCATGCTTGGGTCGATGCCCGTGCCGAAATCGAGTTCCTTCTTACTGACAGCTTGGGACGTGTCGTGCCCGTTGAAGTCAAAAGCGGCACCCGTACCAGAGCCAAGTCGATGGCGTCCTACATCGACAGACACCACCCTGCGGTCGCGATTAAGCTTGCTGCAACCCCTGGCAATATGACCGCGGTTACTCGACAGCAGGGCCTTAGGGAATCGACCACGACTGACTCGCTGAACAGTGGTCATGAGAATACGTCGCAACCGTCAACTGAGATATGGAACTTGCCGCTTTACGATGCCGGCTTTATGCCAAGGCTGCTCAGCGCTTGAGCTGCGCAACAACTTGGGCATTGATGACTGGTCAGTCACGGTCGCAATGCCGTGAAATCACCGGTCACTTGTGGGTGAAATACTCAGTTCCCACTTTTATTTACAGCCACCTAATCAACGGGTGAAACGGAATTTTTCAAGCTAGTTGTCGCCTAAATTTTGTTTAAGCGGCTATTTTGATTGATGGATGAGTCTCCAAGGTTTGGTTGATTTCTGGCCGCAGTGTTTTTTCAGGGTTCAGGTGCACCACCAGAATGGGCTGCCAGTTACGGGTCTGACCACTCCAACGCTCTGGGTTGCGTGCGCGAGCTGCTTCATAAACTTTCACGCGGTTCTCCAGCAAAGAGGTATCGGCACCATCGTGGCGTTGAGCTGGCGTAACAAACTTGATGCCGCTGTGACGGTGTTCAAAGTTGTACCAACTTACAAAGGTGTTCACCCATGCTCTGGCTGCCGCGAGGTCCTCGAATGCCCGATTCGGATAGCTGGACTGATACTTCAGCGTCTTGAACAACGATTCTGAGAACGGGAAATGTGTTCGAACACATTTCCCGTTGTATGTTGCGCCCAAAGATATGTTGTGCTGTCAATGTACATGAGTCAGCGCAGGGCTAGACTTAAGGAACTTGACGCAACATATAAACAGGAGTGATCTGGTGATCCACCCATGTAATGGAGGTTCACCATGTTTAAGAAGCTTCTGTTTTCTGCCGACGCTCTACGCCGGCATCAAGAAGGTCCCCTTGCTCAGGAGCGGGAGCGGTACATACAGAATTGTGCCGATTCCGGAGCAACTTACTGGTCGTTGCGCATCAAGTGCAATGAGCTCTTGTGGGCGGCCAAACTGATTGTTTCGAATGGAACCAAAGTCTTTGACTCCGTGGCCTTGGATGGTCTGGCTGACAGGCGAGTCAGTCATCACAACTCCTCGACCACCCGAGAGCGATTCATTAATGTCACCCGACCGTGGTTACGATTCCTCGGTTGGTGGACAGAGCCAGTCGAGATCTATGCGTTTCAAGACCAACTTGATCAGTACTGCGTGTGGATGCGCAATGAGCGCGGATTCTCGGAGACCACCATTACCGGTTGGCGATGCCGTGTTCGTGATTTCCTGATCTGGTGCGACATGCACGGGCTAGGCCTGGGGAAACTGGTTTCATCCGACATCGATGACTACTTCATGGATGAGGACGCCCATCACTGGGGTCGCATCACTGTGGCCAATATAGCCACGATCTTGAGAATCTTTCTTCGCTATGGCACTTCGCAGGGTTGGTGCAAACCCCAACTGGCCGAGACGATACGCAGCCCCCGCATTTACGGGCAAGAGTCGCTACCTTACGCGCCTGGTTGGGATGATGTGCAAAGAATTCTAGCTGCAAGCCAGAGCGATCTTGTGAATGACGTTCGCGATCGAGCCATTCTGATGTTGTTGTCGATTTATGGCATGCGAGCCACGGAAGTCGCGACTTTACGACTGGATCAGGTTGATTGGCGGCGGCGTGTCATTCGAGTGTTCCGGCTCAAACGGCGGCAACCCCAGGAGTACCCTTTGGTGGCATCCGTGGCACAAGCTATTGCACACTACGTTGATCACGTACGACCAAAGAGACCTTTCCCAGAAGTGTTTTTGAGTGTGAAGTGCCCCGTGCGTCCAATGACTCGGGCCGCCATTTACAAGATCGTAAACAAGCGGTTCATCGCTCTCGGTATTGAGGCTGTTCATCGCGGGCCTCATGCACTTCGCCATGCCTGTGCGACCCGTCTGATCAATCAAGGGTCGACCCTCAAGGAGATTGGTGATCACCTTGGCCACCAGACTATGCAGGCAACCCGCACATACGCGAAGGTTGACATGGTGGCACTGCGGCAAATTGGAGATTTCGATCTGGGAGATCTGCCATGAAACTCGTAAACGCCATTGAGACGTATATCGAGTTTCAGCAATCAATGGGGTTGAAGTCTACGACAGCCCGACGCACTTTACGCCAATATGCGCGCACGGTGGGTGATGTGGATCTTGATACTCCGGTGCCACACCAGGTGCTGTCGTTTCTTCAAGGCAAGGGTCCGGTCACTTCAACTTGGAGAGTCAAGTTTCGTCTGCTCTGGGGATTCTATCGATATGCGATCAGCCGTGGATACGCCTGTTCATCACCGCTTCCCGCGATGCTCCCCAAGTTTCCCCCTCAGCAAACACCCTACATCTACTCGACCCAGGAGATTGAGCGACTGCTCGAGGCAACCTCAGTGCTTGATAGTCGATACAGTCGCCTGCAAGCCCCGATGTTCAGTACTCTGATCAAACTGCTGTATGGAAGCGCCATACGCGTCAGTGAAGCACTTTCGCTGACCCTGCGCGACGTGGACCTGGTAGAGGGTGTCATCACCGTACGCGATACCAAGTTTCATAAATCTCGTTTCGTCCCAATCGGTCCAAGGTTGAGAAACGAACTGATCGGGCTTGCAGACCGTCGTCGCAGACTTCCCATGCCCAGTGGTGAGGATTCTCTGTTCTTCGCCAGTCGTACCGGTTCGGCCTGGCCCTATCAACGCGTCATCACGCTGTTTCAGCGTGTGCGAAGTGCTGCAAACATTTCGATACCAGTCGGTGAGCTACGCCCGCCAAGACTACACGATCTCAGACATACCGCTGCGATGCATCGGGTGATTGCCTGGTATCAATCAGGCCAGGACGTGCAGCGTTTGCTGCCCCAGTTAGCGACCTATCTCGGTCATCTTGATATCCGTTCGACCCAGCGTTATCTCCAGACAACGCCAGCATTGTTAGAACTCGCCTGTCAGCGCTTTGCTGACTACGCATCAACGGGAGATAGCAATGGAGAATAAAAATGCGCTTGGGCCGTGGATCCGTCGGTTTCTTCTGGAGTACCTCGTTGCCGAGCGTAACCTGTCCCGAAACACGCAGGCCAGCTATCGTGACACTCTGACACAGTTGCTACCATTTGCGAGCAAAATAACCCGAACACCCATTGACAAGATGACTGTCGATGATCTCTCGGCGAGCGTTGTTCGGCAGTTTCTTGATCACGTGGAGCAGGAGCGTCATTGTTCCGGGGCAACTAGAAACCAGCGCCTTGGCACAATCCATTCGCTGGCACGCTTTGTGGGCATGCGCTCACCTGTTCACTTGGCTTGGTGCACCGAGATCAGGCAGATTCCTTTCAAGAAGACAGATAAAAATCTGATTGGTTACCTTGACAAACTGGAGATGGATGAACTGCTGAAGCAACCCGATCGCACGACCTCGATTGGAATGCGCGACCATGCCTTGCTTCTCTTTCTATACAACAGCGGTGCGCGAGCCGATGAGGCCGCCCGTCTGCTCGTTGGGCATCTCTACCTGGATCAGACACCTTCGGTCAGGATTCACGGCAAAGGCAACAAAGTCCGACTCTGTCCGCTCTGGCCCTTGATTGTGCCGTTGTTACGAAATTTGGTAACTGGACGAGCCCCTAATGAACCCGTATTTCCTGGCCGAACCAACCAACCAATGACCCGGTATGGAATACACCGTCTGGTCACACGATATGCCAAGGAGGCTGGAAAGAAGTATCCGTCGATGCTGACCAAGCGAATCAGCCCCCATAACATCCGTCACACCACAGCTGTTCATCTTCTCCAGAGTGGTGTAGATATCAATACGATAAGGGCATGGCTTGGCCACGTCTCGCTTGAGACGACAAACGTCTACGTTGAGATTGATCTGGAAATGAAGGCTAAAGCCTTGGCAGCAGTGGATGTGCCATCACTCCATGGCCCACCCCTAAAGCAAAGTCACTCGCCTTCGTTGATGGAATTTCTTCGGGGAATTTAAACAAGCGACTGAAAAATATGTGCGGGCATCGGACTTGCGCTCATGGCAGGAATGTGAGTCTGACGCTGCACAGACAACATATCTTTGGGCGCAACATACAACGGGTTGTCATTGCTGACAGAGGGGCGACTCAAGGACTGCATGACGCCTAGTTGCTCAAGCATCGCCCGCATCGTGAAGCCCTTCATAGGACTGCCATTGTCAGAGTGCAAGGTCACCTGGCCGGGCGCGATGTTTTCATGCGCGCAGATGTCACGGATCAACTCGCTCGCCAAGGCGCTACTCTCAACGTCATAGACCTGCCAGCCAACGATCTTACGGCTATAAAGATCGACGAACAGGTAAAGATAAAAATACAAGCCCTGCACGCGACTCGGTAAATAAGTGATGTCCCAACAGTAAATCTGTGCGGGCGCTGTCGCGCTAAGCGCACGGGGTTTTCTGCGGGGGTTGGAGGGCTTAGAGGCCCGACGATGTTGAAGTTGATTGGCGTCTTTGAGAACGCGGTAGAACGAAGACTCCGAGCCCACGAATTGTCCCTGGTCAGCCAACCGGGGCACGATCTGGCTTGGCGCTAGATGGCCAAACTCATCAGAATTGGCAACTGACAGGATTCGCTGACGCTCAATTGTGGTGAGCTTATTTTTTGGCTCTTGAACCCTTACGGGCCGCAAGTCTCCTATGCGCGCCTGATCAGCTTGCCAGCGCTGTAACGTGCGCTCGCTCAGTGAGATCGCATTGCAAGCCCGCTCTTGGCGCGCACCCGATACGATCGCGGCAGCTACCAATGCCATAATCTTCTCGCGCTCGGGGACTGAGGTCATTTGTCCTCTTGGTCCCAAAGCGCGCGGAACTTTTTTTGCAGAATCAGCAACGCCGCTGCCTCCGCCAGTGCCTTGTCCTTGCGCGCGACATTTCGCTTGAGCTTGACGTTTTCATCTTTCAAGTCACGCAACTCACGACCGTTAGGCGCAGCCTCTTTACTCACCGCACAAAACGCTGTTTTCCAGCTGGTTAAGTGATGGGCATAAATACCTTTCTCGCGACACCAAGCCTGCAAAGCCTCACCAGCCAGGCCATCGCTCTCGATTAAAGCCAACAACTGCTCTTCGCTCGTCCAGTCCTGAGGTCTGCGCTCAAGGCTTATTGCGGGCGTATTGCGATCAATACCAGTTCTGTTTTTCATCCAGTATCTTAACGTGTGGACGTTGATCCCTAGATTGCTAGCTACAGACGCAATTGATTGACCGTCACGATTGAACACTTTAATCAAAGCTTGCTCAACAAAGGATGTGGGATATCGAGTACTCATGTTGCCCCTAGGATTGAAATAAATCATGGAGACGACAACTGGCCCCGCCCAGTGCAAAAAAACAAATGTCCTTAAACCAAGTGTTGCAGGTTTCGCTTCGCTCCACCTGCAACACTTGACTCCTGGCTCAGGTCAGAAGTGTTGAAAATGAATACGACAACGGTCAAGGACAACTGCAAACTTATTTCAAAGAACTACACGACATGTAGTCTGACACAGGGGGGAAATGCCCAGGCATAAACGGGCGAAGAGCAAAGCAGGTTGGGATTTTTTTGTTTTTACAGTTCGGATACGCCTTGATGCAAGCACGTTGCACAACACGATCGGCCCGTTACGATCCACCCATCACGACCGGCTTATCAACACTGGCATATCTCTGGCAATATAAATGGCGTCGTTTGTTCGTTTGCTTTGTTTGCTTCGTTTGCTTGCGTCGTTTACCTAATTGAGTGCTCGTTTCTTTCCTGACGGGTTGCTGATTTGTGATTAATCATTCATACAGTCTTGTGCTCGCGTTCTTACTCTCGGGCTGATTTTAAACTGCCAGCCCGACAACGTCGGTCACACAAACTGGCGGAACAATTCAATCTTGAGACCCATGACAGTATCGTTTGGTAATTGGCACACAACTTTGTAACATTGCACTAGAAAATTAATTGGCCATCGAATCATTGCGCTTGGGAGCATCACATGCAACATCTAACGCTAGCCCGTTCGACCAATCGGCGTAAGCTTTGGCGTAAGCTATGGCTAATGACTAGCCTGTTGTTGACTGCCACCATGATCAACCCATCAAATGCCCAACCCGTGCTGCTTGAAGACTTCACCGAGGCCGCTGAAAACCGCTGGGAATACCTCGCCGACACCGTTATGGGCGGCGTGTCCAAAGGTCAAGTCCAGTTCATCGCGAGTGGTGATCAAACCGTCTTGAAATTGAGTGGCACCGTCAGCACTGAGAACCGAGGCGGTTTCATACAAGCACGATTGCCTCTGGTACAACCACTACCGGTCGTAGCCGAAGGCCTTTGGTTAAAAGTCAAAGGCAACAACCAGCCTTACTTTGTTCACCTCAGAACCGCTGGTACGGTATTGCCATGGCAGTACTACCAGGGGAAATTTGAAACCACCGACCATTGGCAGTTCGTGAAGCTACCGTGGTCTGTTTTTAAACCATCTGAAGGTTTTACCAGTAGCTTACTGCGTGAAGTCCCCGTGGCAGAAAAAATCAAGTCTATTGCGATCGTCGCGTTTGGACGAGACCACCAAGCCGTTGTCGAAGTCGCTGAAATAGGCTATTACTGAGTGCAAAAAAGTCTCTCGATTTTCTGGCTGATGGTTTGAGAGACGTCGTTTTTTTCGGTTTAAAGTTTAGGCAAGACATTAGACTGCTAGTACCAATCGACCGATCATTCCAAAAAAAATCATTGCACGGAGACAAAACATGAACCTATACGCCAAGCTGCGTGAACGACAAGCGCAGAACCAACCATTGCGCATTGGCCTGATTGGCGCGGGTAAGTTCGCTTCGATGTATTTGGCTCAAATCCCCAAAACCCCGGGCATTCATTTGGTGGGTATCGCCGACTTATCACCCACTAACGCGCAACGTAATCTGGCGCGGGTGGGTTGGTCAGCCGAGCAGTTTGGCGCGAAGTCGTTGGACGCTGCTCACAAAGACGGCAACACCCACATCGGTGATGACTGGCAGGCGCTCATCGACCATCCCGGAGTGGATATTGTGATTGAGGCCACTGGCTCACCGATTGCTGCCGTCGACCACTGCTTGTACGCGTTTTCTAAGGGCAAGCACGTGGTGAACGTAACCGTCGAGGCCGATGCTTTGTGTGGTCCGATTTTGGCCAAGCGTGCTAGCCAAGCCGGTGTGGTTTACAGCCTCGCATATGGCGATCAACCTGCTTTGGTCTGTGACTTGGTGGACTGGGCCCGTGCAGCAGGTTTTGAAGTGGTGTCTGCTGGGCGCGGGCACAAATGGTTACCGCATTTTGCGCAGTCAACACCAGAAACTGTATGGCAACACTATGGCTTAACGCCAGAGCAAGCTGAGTTGGGTGGTTTGAATCCTAAGATGTTCAATTCGTTTCTCGATGGCTCAAAACCTGCGATTGAATCGACTGCCATCTGCAATGCCACGGGCCTGATTGCCCCACCCGACGGCCTTACCTACCCACCCGCGAGTGTCGATGACATTCCCTTTGTGTGCCGCCCAATTGAGGAAGGCGGTGTCTTGCACCGCAAAGGCCAAGTTGAAGTGGTGTCTTCGCTTGAGCGCGATGGTCGTGTGATTCCTTACGACATTCGGTTTGGGGTGTTTGTGGTGTTTGAAGGCGACACCGATTACATCCGCCATTGCTTTAAAGAGTACATGGTGCGTACCGACCCATCGGGACGCTACGCTTGTCTATACAAACGCTGGCATTTGATCGGCTTAGAAGTGGGTATTTCTGTGGCTTCGGTGGGTCTGCGTGGGGAGTCAACTGGCTCACCGACTTGCTTGAATGCTGATGTGGTTGCCACGGCCAAGCGCGATCTTAAACCTGGCGAAATACTCGATGGCGAGGGTGGCTATACAGTCGTTGGCAAACTGTTCCAAGCCGCCAAGTCGTTGAAGATTGGTGGGCTACCGCTGGGTTTGGCGCATGACTTAAAAGTTGTGCGGCCAGTCAAATCCGGTCAGTCACTGACTTGGGCTGATGTGGCTGTTGACGATAGTCTTCAAGCATATAAGCTGCGACGTGAAATGGAACAGACCTTTAAGGTGGGCTGATCGCGACTAAGCACGTCCTATCTGTTGTCCTGATCTTTGTGGCGAGCTGCTTCAAAAACGAACCACAAGATCAGAACAGGAAATCCAATCATCGCAATACCCAATACCCACTCAATGCCCAGCCTATCGACCACGATCGCGCCCAAAGAGACCCCGAGGGCTTGACCCAATAGTAGGCAGGATGACGACAAAGAAACGGCTGTGCCGCGCAAGCGAGGCGCCATTTGTGTGGCACGGGTCTGTAAAACGGCGTGTACAAAGTAGTACCCCAAGCCGGTGGCTGAGCTTGCCAACAATGCCCAACCCCATCCTGGGGCAAACAGGTAAAGCACGTAACACAGACAGATAATGGCTCCGCCCCGGCGCACCATGGGGATTTCGCCGAGTCTAGCGACTAGCCAACGGGCATTGAATACGTAAACAAAGGCCCCCACGGCGAATAGGCCAGCGGTCATGCCCGCACTCGACGGGCTCATGCCGTGGCGCTCTTGTAAAAAAGTTGGGATGTACGAAAGCACGCCAAACACCAGGGCGCCTTCCAACAACACCGTCAAGACCACCACACGCGCCCAACGCAGTCGTAAAACAGTGAGCACTGGCGTGAAGATATTCAGTAAGCCAGCCGCTGGTACCGTGCTCTCTTGTGCCAAATGACGTTGTGACCAGAGGATACTGCCCACGATCAGATATAACACCGCCAGAAAATAGAAGGCCCCTTGCCAGCCCACGGTATCCGTAAAGATGCCGCCAATGAACTGGCCAGAGGTGATGCCCAACACCGTGCCAATGGTGAATTGTGCCAGGGTGGTTTGTCGTTTTTCGTAGGGAATGTGGTCACCAATCCAGGCCATGGCCAGCGGCACAATCGCCGCGCCAGTAATGGCCGAGACCACCCGCGCCACCAACAGCCACTCAAACGAAGGCGCCAGCGCAGTCAACAAACTACTGACTGAGCAAGCCAAAGTGGCCACTGTCAGGGTCTTGTATTTGCCGAATCGGTCACCGATCGGTCCAAACACAAACAACATCAGCCCATAGGCAATGGCAAAGACCGTGATGACCCGAGCCGCCTGACCGGTGGTGACGTCAAACTCTGCCGCCAACTGCGGCAAGGCAGGGTCTAACACCCGAATGGTGCTGGTGCTGGCAAACGAGGCCAGTGCCAATAGCCACACCATTCGCTGATCGGACACGGGGGTTTTAGAAGCAACGGTTGGTGTTGTGGGCATAAGGCTGATTTATAGGGTGTCTCATTGTTTTACCTGAGTGGCGCGCTTGAGCGTACGTATTTTTCATGTTTAAAGGTGATGTGGCGCCAGAACACAGACCCCACGGGCAACGCCCGCTTTCAGTCCCTGAAATCGGGCGTTTACACAGGCGGTTGTCAGCGGCTGACAAACCGTGGCAAGAACGGCAGCGGGTCGCCACGGCCCACTCTTAGCGCTTGGATTTATCTTCGTTATCTATACAGAAACTACCAATTTAATTACTTTAAAGCGCGCTTTAGCGCCATTTGGTGCAAGGGTGCAGGCGGTTGAAAAAATGGTGGGCAAAGAGCTTCTCCATCCCGTAATCTTGCAAGCACTACTGGACCTGCCAGACCTGCCAGAGATGCAATTCCAAGGTGGCACGTGTTTGCGACTTTTTTATGCCAACCCGCGCTTATCTGAAGATCTAGACTTTGCCGTTACCCGTTTTTCTAATCTCCATTTGGACAATTTTGCCCAACGGCTTGAGCAAGCGTTAAATCGCGCCTATGGCCTCACCGGTCGGGTAAAAATCCGGATACGACCAACGACCGCTCGACTCGCCACGTAGCGGTAAAGCGCTGGCAAATTGTGATTGACACGGCTTTGAATCACAGCGAGCCTTCACAGCACATCAAAATCGATTTTGCAGAAATCCCATCTCTAACGCGCCAGACCCTGCCCCTGATTGCACCGTGGCAATCGTTTTCCACAGCCCCGCGAGTGCTTGTCCCTGTCAAAACAATCGATGAGATTGCCGCTGATAAGACGCTAGCATTAGCCGTACAAAAGAAATATCTACGAGTGCGAGATATTTTTGATTTGGCTTTTTGTCGCCAAAAAGGCGCAGTTCCAAGAAAGGACTGGGTCTACACCAAGGCGGTTCAGTATGGTGAGCACGTCGATGCCGAGCTCTGGCGTCAGACCACGCAGCGAGTCTGCACCCACATTGACAGCGGTCAATTCGCCAAAGAAATGTCACGCTTCCTAGTGCCCAATTTGTACGACGATTTAATGACCAGTGATGCGTTCTTGGCTTACTGCGCGGATTCGGTCGATTACTTCATGCAAGCCATGCAACACAACGATCAAACGTCGCCTCACATGGATTTTTTCTCGTAGACCTTGAGTCCCTGGCCTACGGACGAATGTAGGCCCAACCCTCTTGCTGGCGACGCATCAGTTGCACGACACCGGCAGGGACATAACTGATGGCCACATTCATGTCATCTTTGTTGAGCTTCTGTGCGGTCATAGTGTTTTCGCAAGCCACAATCGAGATACCCGATTTGATCGCCTCTTCAACGCGTCCTGCGGTGACCGCTTCCATTTTGAGCATGTCAATGCCAGGACCGTAGGCAACGATTTCAATCTGAACGTTGTCTTTGCCCAAGTCTTTGAAGGCATTACGTGCGTTATTTAAAGCAAGGTTCCATTTCTTGGGATCGCCATCACTGACTTGAATCACCATACGATCTTGAGGACCCGCTGCCCAAGCACTTGAGGCTGCCATGGTGGTCGCTAACACGAGCCCAAGCAGATTTTTTTTAATAGCCATGCTTATCTCCTAAGTTAATTCGATATGAACAACAAGTATAGATAACAATGTACGAATGATGTCGCAAATTCTCAAACTTGAGATTGAAGTGGCAACGCCCGTTAGGCTCTTACAATACGCAAGAATCAAAAGTCAAAACTCAATTTTTTAGTGACACAAACAATCATGCTGATATTTAAACCATTAGGGGTGCGACTTCTGGTTCTGATGAGTACCTTAACTTTGGCTGCCTGCCAAACGGGCACTACCGTTGAAACGACGTCTATCGCCAACCAATCAACTCAGGCTAACTGGCAATTACCCACAACCCCACAAACTTGGCGTGCGGTCAGTCGCACAGCCACGGGTGTTACGGGTGACATCACCGTGACTCAAGATCAGATCACCTTTCAAAACGGTGCGTCCATTCAAATCAAAGCAATTGATCAAAACCTCCAGACCGGGACGACGCTTTACCAAGTGGTATCTAAAACCAGTCCCGAGTTGTTAAACGGCAACCGCTTGTGTGGCCAAGCCCCTGTCGACTACGTGACCTTGACGCAGCTTGGCCCCAAACGCGCTTTCGACATAGCCATGACCGTTTACTACTATCCAGATGAATTGCGATTGAAAGATTTGCCTTTGCGCGACAAAACAGATCTCTCTCGCACCCTTTGTGCCATCTACAACTACATCAGCTAAGGTAACGAGCTGCCTCTTGCCTCACGCTATACAACGCCGCTTTCTTGCCAAGACTTGATTTGCTTTTCGGTGTAACCCAACTCAGTCAGTACTTCAACGGTATGCTCGCCCCACCCTGGGGCTGCCGTCTTAATGGCTGAGGGCGTTCGCGACAAACTCATGGGCTGAGTGATGAAATGTAGGTCGCGACCATCGAGCGCCTTAGACAACGTAGCCACCACGCCAAGATGCTTGACTTGCTCGTCTTCTACGACTTCCGGTACGGAATAGACGGGTCCGGCTGGCACACCCGCACCATTTAATCGTTGCACCCAGTAGTGAACCGTGTTCTTGCCGAACTCAGCCTCGAGCATTTCAGAGAGTTGTTTGCGATTGTCACGGCGCGGAACTTCACTTTTAAAATCAGGGTGATCGATCCACTCCGGACGATCGAGCACTTCACACAGGCGACGCCAATTGCCTTGGCCCGAGGCACCAATGTTGAAGACGCCATCGCTTGCCGTGAATAAACCCATAGGGCTACTGGTTGGATGGTCATTGCCCACTTGCGTCGGTATGTCACCGTCGTTCAAATAGCGTGATATCTGAAAATCCATCATGGCTATTTGAGCGTGCAACAAAGAAGCCTGAACCCATTGACCCTTGCCGGACCGCTCGCGCTCGATAATTGCCATGAGGATGCCCAACGCCGCATATAAGCCAGCACTCATGTCCGCCACGGCCAACCCTGCCCTGACTGGCCCACCGCCAGAATGACCGGTCACTGACATCAAACCGCCCATACCTTGCATGATTTGGTCAAACCCCGGCCGGGTGACGTAGGGACCTGTTTGACCGTAGCCCGAAATGCTGGCCAAGATAATGCGAGGATTAACCTTAGCCAGCGCCTCATAATCAATGCCAAGCTTATTTTTGACATCAGGACGCCAATTCTCGACAACAACATCAGCCGTTTTGACCAAGTCCATAAAGATAGCCAATGCGTCTGGTTTTTTTAAGTTTAAAGTGAACGACCGCTTGTTACGATTCAGATTCTGAAAATCCCCCCCTGCGCGATTGTTAGCAAACATCCCTTCGTTTGGATCGATCCCACGCGGGGGTTCGACCCGGATCACATCCGCCCCAAAGTCAGTCAGAACCCGAACGCAATTCGGACCAGCCCTGACCCTTGACATATCAATCACGCGAAAGGGCTTAAGCGTTTCTGAAGTGTTGATTTTTCCCATGGTGCGCACTCCTTTTGGCTGGCAAAAAGACCAGCCCTTAGTGGTTGCTATTACGGTTTCATTAGGTCGTCAGGCACCAGCACAATGGCACCCTTCGTCAGACGACTCTCAAGCATTTCGTGGGCTTTTGCAGCTTGGCTCAAGGGTAAGACCGCTTCGATATCCAACCGAATGTTGGGATCTTGCAGTTGTTCAAAGGCGTCTTTGGCCATGGTCAACATATTGGCGCGATCGCCAGTGTAAGTTTTGAGTGTTGGACGGCACACCCACAATGACTTGGCGTGCAAACGCTGCAAGGCAAAGTTCTCGACTTGCCCGGAGGCCGTGCCGTAGTTGACCACCAAGCCCTTGGCTTCGAGGCAATCGACCGACCCTTCAAAGGTGTCTTTGCCAACCGAATCAAACACCACACTGACGCCTTTGCCTTCGGTAAAGGCGTGAACTTCTTTCACAAAATCTTGAGTGCGGTAATTGATCACGTGATCGGCCCCCAAAGACTTGGCGAGTGCGGTTTTCTCATCTGAACCAGCCGTACCTATCACGCACAATCCCATGCGCTTGGCCCACTGCACCAAAACCTGTCCAACACCACCAGCCGCAGCATGCACCAAAACCCGAGTGCCTGGTGGCAATGGACGCATTTGTTTGAGCAAATACTGTGCGGTCAGCGTGCGAATCAAGCCAGCAGCCACCCGAATGTCATCCAAGCCATCAGGCACCACCATAATGCGAATCGCCCGCACCGCCACGTGGGTGCTATAAGTGCCAACACCAGCGTTGGTGTAGGTGACTTTCTGACCAATCGACAAGTCTTTAACGTCTGCACCCATGGCCACAATGCGCCCCACGCCACTGACACCGGGAATAAATGGTGGCTCTGGGTTGTGCGAATGTGGCTGACCCGCACGAAGATAGATATCGACATAATTGACCGCCACCGCGGTCTGTTCAATCACCACCTCATCGGCTGCTGGCTTAGGCACAACAATGGCTCTTGGCTCCAGCACGTCGGGTGCACCGATACGACTGACAAAAACAGCAAAAGGCGAATGCATCAGATCTACCCAACCTATAAAAAGTTAACAACTGTTTTAAACTTTAGTACCCACAAAACTCGTAGAGAACTCAGCGGTTTATCTTTACCGGCCTTTGAACACGGGTTTACGCTTTTCAGCCCAGGCCGTGCGACCTTCTTGTAAATCTTCAGAGGCCATCACTGTCTTCATGTCACGGTCTAGCTCAGCTCGATCTAGTCTGCCTTGGGCAATCCGTGTGAGGTGTTTTTTCATACCAAGAATGGCCAATGGCGCCATAGAAATCAAGGTATCAGTCAGTTCACGAGCGGTGTCTTTAATGGACTGTGTTCGAGCCAAATGAGTCAAGTATCCAACACGCATCATTTCTTCGGCTTCGATCTTCTCTGCTGTCAGAAATAATCGCTTGGCTGTATTGATACCCATCCGCTGCACGTAACGCTCAAGTCCAGATGGGTAATAGTGCAGGCCAAGACGGGCAGCGGGCATGAACATATTGGAGGCGGCATCGCCGATGCGAAAATCGCAGGCAAGCGCCAAATCGGTGGCCCCACCGTAAACGCCACCGTGAATGACCGCGATGGTCACTGGCCGGGCGTTCTCGACCAAATCAACGACTGTGTCAAAGTCGACCAGTCGGTCGCTACCGAGCTTTTTGATATCAAAACCACTGCAGAAGTATTGACCTGTCGCCTCAAAACGTAGCACGCATATTTCTGGATTATTGTTTACTGTTTGCAAGTACTCGTGAATGCATTGCAAATCATCTGGACCGAGGCGATTTGCCTGATCGGGACGCTGCAGCGTAATCACAGCGACGTGATTGTCAATTTTCAGTTCTGGAGTGCCCATTTTTTTCCTAAAAAAGTAATGCGTGAAAGACAGGCCAAAGCCCATCCATCACGCCATGAGAGCCCATCGTAATATTATTTAACAGCCTGGGCTTTCTTTACACCCTCAAGTACTTGAGCGCCATTTTTACGGGCGAAGGCATCAAACTCAGCTGGCGAAGCAAATGGGCCCGCTTCGCTACCAGCTGCAATCAGCCTCTTTTGTACTTCTGGGTCGTTCAGTACAACAGCAGCCGCATCAGCCAGTTTTTGGGTCACTTCTGGTGGCAGCCCAGCAGGGCCGAACAAGCCAAACCAAAAACTAAACTCAAACCCAGGCAGACCCGACTCTGCGATGGTTGGTAGGTCTGGCGCCAATTTTGAGCGCTCAGCAGTCGACACAGCCAACATCCGAACCTTGTCACCGCGACCGAGCGGTAACACTGAGGGAGCAGTACCCATTGAGAAGTCGACATCACCAGCAGCCACTGCCAATAGTGCCCCCTTGCCACCTTTAAACGGCACATGGGTAAATTCAGTGCCCATCAGATCTTGCAACATCACCGATGAAGTATGCGGCGAACCGGCAATACCCGATGTCGAATAAAACATGGTGTTGGGATTGGCCTTGGCTTTGACCATGAATTCTTGGAATGTTTTGGGACCCTTTTCTGGGTTGACTGCCAGTATCAAGGGATAGCTTGCCAATCGATTGATGGGTGTGAAGTCCTCAGCCGTATAAGACACTTTGTAGACGACTTGGTCGACGCCATAAATATTACCGGTCGCCAGACCGAGGGTGTAACCGTCTTTGGGTGCGGTGGCGATGGCGTTGGAGGCAATGCTGCTACCAGCGCCCGGTTTGTTTTCGACCACAATCGGTTGACCTAAGACCTGCGACATGGCTCCCGTGACAATACGAGCAATCGTATCGCCAGCGCCACCAGCGCTGTAACCGACCAGTACTTTAATGGTCCGGTTAGGATAGTCTGCTGCGTGGGCCGAACCCATCGCAAAAACAACGCCCAACGTACCTATCAATAAACGTGTCTTCATGTCTTTCTCCTTTGGTATGACACCCCCATAGAGACGGGATACAGCATTGACAACCGCCCACTCGCACTTGGGGTGTTACTCAAGGTGTAAACAAATTCACACCCATCGTCTACTCATTTATAGAGATTCATGTGTATTGAGGGTCATTACTCGGAAATTAAAAGACGCACTTAGACATTTGGGCCGATAAAAAATCATAAAAAAAACGCAACACATCAAGCCCTTGCCTGGCCGAGTGTTGCGCTGCCGTTCGAGACACCAAAATTCGTAAATACGGATTTTCAGTTAAGACTTAACGCTGAAAAATATAGCCCTGCGGATCACCCACACACGGTGCAAAACCACAGGTGAGCACGTCTGAGGCCACATTGCCAAACGCGAGAATCAAAAGAAGGCCGATTAAAACCGAACCTAAGGCCGTGTTCACCGGATGAGCACTGCCACCCAAATGGTTGCGATCAATCACTAACATCACCGCACTGAAAATGATGCTGGCCATGAAAGCGATGAATCCCCAGGTGTACATGTGATAACCAAACACGACAGACCCAAAGCCCGTGTCACCTGGCGCAATGTGAAGCAACACTTGGCGCAACGACACGCCGGCACCAGTCATGGCAGAAAGGATAACCACAGCGTAATGAACGGCCGATGGCCCGAACCTGACATTCATGGCAAAGCCTAGCCCCACCAGTATTAATCCGACGCGTTGCAACATACAAAGGGGGCAAGGAATTTCACCCAAGACCAGTTGGAAGAAAAAAGCAGCCAACAAAGCGACACAAATACCAGCCAAGGCCAATATGTTCAAAATGTAGGATGGGAAAAAGCTAACTTTAATTGAACCCGAACCGTTTGACATTGTTGGGTTCCCCTTTAGAGACTAATCGTCATGATGTCATCCATGTGGTACTGCATCGCGCCAAGCATGCAGACCACGGCAATGACCCAACTCGTTAACGCCAATTTACGATTACCACGTAGGGTCATGAATAGGGCAAGTGTCGCAAAAACGACTGAGGGCAAAATAATCATGCGGCTGAACTCTCTTGTTGAGGGACTGACCAAATTCGAAGACTAGCATTAGGCGCGCAACGTCATGATGCGCACAACATTGATAATTGTTTATTCTATGGTGACATTTTGACAGCCTAATGACGCTTGGTGCAAGCCAAGACTGATTTCAAGCTGGTGGTATTGACAAGTTTTTCGCCGACCAAGGTTGACAGCGCTCAACTTGGTGGGTTAATCATGAACCAAATGTTTCACATTCGGCGGGCAGATTGCTGCCCTTAGCCGTTTACATCTGTAACCATTGCAACCATCGCCTCGCCCATGACTGACGCCCTACTGCACGCTTTTCGAGAAAACCCAGAAATTGCCATCTTTTTATCGATTGCCATTGGCACGGTGATTGGGCGAATCAAATTAGGCAAGTTCCACTTGGGGACGGTGGCCGGCTCATTGCTGATGGGTTTGATCATTGGCCAAATCGATATTGAAATCCCAAGCGTATTGAAGGCAGTATTTTTTGCGTTATTTATCTACTCAGTCGGTTTCAAAAGTGGCCCCGAATTTTTTGGTAGTTTGAACCGAGGCACCATTAAACTCGTGTTGCTGTCGGTGATTTTGTGTGTCACTGGCTTGGCGTCAATTTTGTTGATGAATGCCATCTTTGGGTTTGACGCTGGATTTGCTGCAGGCCTCGGTGCGGGCGCACTCACAGACACTGCAATGATGGGAACGGCTTCAAGCGCCATGCATGCGCTTGATATCAGTACGGTTGAACTCGATCGGCTGAACAGTCACATGGCGATTGCCTACGCGATCACTTACCTCTTTGGCACGATTGGTTTGATCGTTTTTGTCAGTTCCATTGCTCCAATGCTGCTTAAGATTAATCTCAAAACCTCAGCTCGAGAGCTAGAGGCAACGTTAGCTGGTAACGCCAGCAGCAAGTCTGATGAGGAGATCCACACATATCGAACCATGGTTGCGCGTGCGCACGTGATTTTGCCAGGCATGACCGCAGACGGAAAAACCATTGCTGAAATTGAAGCCCAATTTGCGCACTTAAGCATTGAACGAGTGGTACGCGGCGAACAAATCATCGAACGCAATGTTGATTGCCGCCTGCAAGCTGATGATGTGGTAGGGATCGTTGCACGACGAGAGTTTGTGAGCGATATGGACTATCACTTTGGTCCAGAGGTCGATAACTCAGCCGCACTGTCTTACCCGCAAAAGACCTTAACAGTGGTGCTCAACAAAAAGAAATACGTTGGCAAATCATTGGGCGAATTGCGGCGCGACGTGGGGCCTTTGAGCCGCCACGGTGTGTTTCTAAACCAAATGACACGCGCCGGCTACGAACTACCTTTAATGGAGCACACGGCTTATCGCATTGGCGACGTGATTGAACTCTCGGGGCGCCCATCACAGGTCGAGCTCATTGCCAAGCGTTTCGGTCGCGCCAAGATAGGTCAACACAAAAGTGATATTGCACTGCACACCGCGGCGATTGTGTTTGGGACACTGGTGGGACTGTTGACGGCACACATTGGCATCGTTCCAATTGAGCTCGGTGTCGGTGGCGGTGTCTTAGTCGTGGGGCTTATCGTTGGCTGGGCGCACTCGCGCTACCCTGGGTTTGGTGATTTGCCACCGGCCGCCCAATGGGCATTTTCTGAATTGGGATTAACAGCGTTTGCTGCTGTGGTCGGCTTGATGGCCGGTCCGCGAGCCATCACAGCCATGCAAGAGCATGGCTTATCCTTGGTTGTCGCTGGTATCTTTGTGACGCTAGTGCCACCGCTCGTGGCACTTTACGCTGGTCGCTACCTGCTCAAGATACATCCTATGATTTTATTGGGTGGCATCGCTGGTGCGCAAACTGAAGCAGCTTCCATGAACACCATCATAGAAGAGTCAGGCAGTCAAACACCGGTCATCGGCTTTACGGTTTGCTATGCCGTCTCTAACGTGCTCTTTGCGGTTTGGGGGCCGATCATTGTGGCATTGTCGTCGTGAAAAACAAATCGAACCGTCCTCGTCTATGATGTTGCTTTTGATTGGCGCGGCTTAGCGCCCTTGATGCACTGATGTCTCGCCCTCTGCTGCCTGAAATTTGGAATCCCATTTACCATCGCCATCCCTTGTTTAATGGCTATGGCACGGTATGCCGTGGGTTTGATGGGTGGCCCTCGCTTGACGAACTGACCGCGCATGCAAATCAACGCGGGCTAAGAAATCAGGCGGGCAAAGATTTGGCGTTTGTGCCGCAAACCGAGCGCTTGAGTCAACGCGACTATGAGCAAAACATTGGTCAGACCGGTGAGGTACCGACACGATCAGAAAATTGGCACGACTTTTTGAATGCTTGTGCTTGGCTGAACTATCCTCAAACCAAGGCAGCCATCAACGCCGTGCATTGCGCACAGCCAAAAGACTTGAGCCGTAGCCCAGCCTCTGATGCCGCGACCGTGTTTGATGAAAGCGGGGCCATTTTGCTGGGGCCAGACCCTCGCTTAGCGCAGTGGTTACGCGACCATGAATGGCAGCAAGCCTTCGTGACACACCGTGGCCTTTGGCAACAGCACCGCTTGTTTGTGTTTGGGCACGCTGTCTTAGAGAAGACCCTTCGCCCTTACCCGGGCATGATCGTCAAGGTGTTGTATCAACCGTGGTCTGCCATACCCAACATCCCAACCGATGAGCCGCCAGAGGGGCTTGATGCGCTCGTGGCTAAACGCTGGCTTGAGGGTGAGTTTGCGAATGCAGCAGCCCTCTTTGCCCTACCGGTGCTTGGCATACCCGGCGTGGATACGGCCAATGAAGACCCGGTGTATTACGAGAACACGCAGGTCTTCCGATCGGCAAGATTACCGCAAACAACCCCGAGATGGCGTGCAGCATGATTGGCGAATATGAATCGCAGACTTAGCAGATGTCGTTGTTAAGCATCGGTTCAATGGCTGCAAATCCCTATCACACGCATTTTTGAACGTACTGTCAAACAGCCACACTTGCAACAACAACTGCTTTAGAAAAAGTCGTGCTACCCAATATGACCATCTCGATTTCAGGCAGTTGCCACTGCGGTGACCCGGTTATCGGGGCTTTCTTATTGCTGGGGATAACGACTTTTGCTACTCACATTATGCCTGGCAGACAAACTCTCTCAGATCTTCAGCTTACCCGCAGTTCGAGACGCCTGCCGCAAGCTTGGACATAACGTCGAAGCGTGACCAGCTCCGTTTGCGTTAACCCGTAGGTCTCTGGCTCGAGTCCAGGTTCAGACTGTTTAGGGCTGATTTTCGAGTTTTCACCTGACAACTGCCATCCCTCAACTCCCATCACTTGCCACTAACTTGTGCATGGCCGCTCCCAAACGTCTGAGTGCGTCCGAGCAGTCCATGCGATCAAGCTTGGCTTCAATCAAGCTGAATTGTCCACGTCGGGCGATGGCCTCTGACAGTGCTTGCGTGAATTCACCATTGGTTTGAACCACCTCACCATGGCCGCTACCGAGCACCTCGGGTAGTTTGGCGAAGCGCCAGGGGGTTATGTCATTGAACTCACCTTCCAGAATCAGTCGCTCGGTTAGATACCCGTCGTTGTTTAAGACAATCACAATCGGGTCATAGCCGTAGCGCACAGCAACAGATAACTCCATGCCTGTCATTTGGAATGCGCCGTCTCCCACCAGCACAATCGGTCGCAAGGTGTTGTCTGCAGCAGCCACACCAATGGCAGCTGGCACAGCAAATCCGAGTGAAGCGTAGTACCCGCATGCCACAAAATCCTTACCATCTTTAATCGGCAGGTCAATGGCGCCAAACAAAGCATCACCAGGGTCAGCAATGACCACCGTCTTGGTGGTGATTTCGGGGGCCAATCGGGCAAACAGGGTTGAAACCGTTAGCTTGTCAGTGTCAGTGCCCGCGCTAGCACCCGGTAAGGTCGCGATGCGCGGGTAGTTCGATTCAAAGGTGGTCTCGGGTCTGATGTCAGTGATGGCTTCGATAAAGTCTTTAAAGCCGACCTTTTCATAGATGTGCCGACTGATGCGCAAGCTATCGTCAGTGGCATGCACTACCTTGGTCTGGTCCACTTGTGCTGAATAAACACCCGTGTCCATGTCACTAATGTGGGCGCCTAGCACCAGCAAGCAGTCACTGCTTTCAACGTAACTTGATATTTCTTCGCGACTCATGCGACCGGCAAATACGCCCATGAACTGAGGGTGTGTTTCATCGATGGCTGACTTGGACAATAAGGTGGTAACCAAGGGAATGTTGAGGGTTTGGGCGAACTGCACGACCTTGTCTAGAAGACCGTGCCGTACGAGCTGAATACCAAGTGCAATGATGGGGCGCTTGGCAATTTGCAGCATCTGCTCGACTTCACGAATCGAGGCAGCGAGGTTCTCGGGTAGCGTTGGCAACGGGTGCGGCATGTAGGGGTTTGGCAGACTGTGGTCTGGCACCTCGACCTCAACGGCCTCAAGGTCTCGAGGCAGCTCAATATAACCGGGACGCTTGTGCAGCAAGATCTGGGCAATGACGGCATCGATTTGCTGGCAGGCCGTCACCGGATTGTCGATCATGGCTTGTGCACAGGTCAGTTCCTGAAACACCTTGAGCTGCGAATCAAATGAACGGACTTTGTGATGGATCATTGCATGCGTTTGGCTCTCGAGAATGCCGGGTGCACCGCTGATGATCAAGACCGGCGATTGTTCGGCATACGCCTGGCCGGTACTGTTGGCTACTTTTAAGCCGCCCACGCCGTAGGTAATGGCCACCACGCCAAAGCCGCGTCGACGTGCATAAGCGTCAGCCGCAAATCCCGCGCCTTGTTCGTCACTTGTCGTGATGAGTTTTAATCGCGACTTTTCAACGCGTGACATCCAGCTGATTATGAAGTCACCCGGGACACCAAAGAGGTGATCAGTGCCCGTGGCAAGCAGACGATCGATGAGATATTGGCCAATAGAAGTTTTCATGGGTAGCAGGGGCGTGAGTTAAGGTAAGTGAGCTGCCCCGTCAGCTCATTTTTCTAATAAGCCATAAGGGACATGAGCGCCATAGAATTGCATCATGCCATTCTGGGTTTGGTTAGTCGAATTATTACACGCCAGCCATTTTTAAAATGATTCATTTTTTTGTTTAAGCAACCGACTTTTCTGTTAATCCGTCGTCTTGCCTAGCTTTAAGCAAAGCGTCTAATAACCCACCCTCTTCTTGCTCGATTCGATCGAGCTCGACACTTACACCCTGCCGATTCATCAAGGTTTTGAGAACTTCGTCATGATTTTTCAGGTTTACGTCCCATTAAACGGTTCATTGCCGTTTCAAATTCTCGTGCCGGGGTTCGAACCGTCTTTTTGATCGGTTGCGCGGACTGCGCAACCGATCAAATCCGAACATTAACCGCTGATCAAGCGCCCCAAGCGGACCATGGTGGTGCCAACTTTCCATTGCTTGGCCACTGCTGGCATGATCAAGACCGTGTTGTCATAAGGTGTGAGTACCGGATTACCATCATTGTGCGCAATGACGGTGCCTTTCTTCTCAATGATTTCCAAGCCTTTGTAGGGTTCGGCAAAAGTGAAGGTAGCGCCTTGGGCCACAATGGCAGTGGTGACTTCAATGACTTTGAAGTCGGTGGTATGCAGACTTGGGTTCAAGAACGGTTTGACCGTTTCTTCATGGATCGTGCCCACTTCAACCAAAAACCGCAACATGGTTTCACGCGCAACATCGACTGATGACTTCTCCCAATGTTGCCCACATTCAATCAAGATCGCTGTTTTGGGATTTTTAGGATCGGCAAACTGTGGGCGTTCAATCATGCGCAGGCCAGCAGGGTGGCCAGTGTCATACATCAAGTATGTCGGAAGGCCCAAGCGCTTAGACATGGCCACGGCCTTGTCAGCACCCTTGTCCGTGACACCACAAACCATCAAGGCCGCACACGGCTCACGCATCGAGTGGATATCGAGCAAGAAATCGGCTTGTTCAACAAAGGCTAACAATTGGCGTGCACGCACCACCTCATATGTGCTTTTGTCGCTGTTTAAATAGTCGTCGGCCCAAACGCGATTCATGTCTTCGTCGGTGTAGCGGCTGATTTCTGGATTGTCAGGATCCCACCGGCCAAAGGCTGCCAAGTTACCAAATGACAAGGTCAAAACACCAACTTCAGGCTTAAAACCTTGAGACAAGAACCAGTCCATGATGATGGCACCACAGATTTCATTGCCGTGAGTCAAGGCCTGAACCATTACTTTGGGACCTGGCTTGCCTGAGTCAAATTGCCAAACGAAGTCAACGCCTGTGTTTCCTTCTTTCCAGCGGGATATGTCGGGGGCTGTGATTTCAACGCCGAATTTGTTCATGTGCTTTTCCATAAAAACGTTAAATGATTGGGTTGGTTATTTTTTTGCTAAATGCCGTCACTGGTCCGTGAATGATCCATCTAAAAGGCCACTAAACTTAAGCCGTGCCACCATCATTCAGATGGCAGGCACTCAAGTGCCCAGGCGAGAGTTCTCGTAATTCGGGTACCTGCACTTGACAACGTGGCCCAGCATTGGGGCAACGCGGATGAAAATGGCAGCCCCCAGGTGGATTTAATGGCGATGGGATCTCGCCCTTGATGCTTGAAAACCGTTTGTTGCGATTGCTCAAGCTCGGTACGTTATCAAGCAGTGCCTGGGCGTAGGGATGATTGGGGCCTGCAAAGATCAGTTTTGCCGGTGCTGACTCAACCACTCGCCCCAAATACATTATCACCACCCGATCTGACAGATACTTAACCACACCCAAGTCATGGCTGATAAATAAATAGGTCAGGTTCAGATCTTGGCGCAGTTGCATAAATAGGTTTAGCACCTGCGCTTGTATAGACACATCAAGCGCAGCCACGCTCTCATCGCAGACGAGAAACTGTGGATTGACTGCCAGCGCTCGAGCAATACCAATACGGGCACGTTGCCCGCCAGAAAACTGGTGGGCGTAACGACGCATAAAAATAGGATCCAAACCCACGCGTTCGAGAACCGCAGCAACGTGCTCATCGAGCTGCGCGCGCGGCACAATACCGTGATAAACCGGGGCTTCACCGACGATGTCGCGCACACGCATACGCGGGTTTAAGGAGGCCATTGGATCTTGAAAGATCATCTGCACAGACAAAGTGGCGCGGGCCAGTTCTTCAGTGGTCATGGCTTTTAGGTCTTTGCCTTCGTAGAGGATTTGTCCCTCAGTGGGCTCGTAAATACCCGCCACCATGCGTCCCAAGGTCGATTTGCCACAGCCTGATTCGCCAACCAAACCCACCACTTCGCCAGGTTCAATGCCAAGGTTAACCTGATCAACCGCATGAACAACTTCAGGACGATGGCGAGCACCAAGGAAATTAGCGATCTTGCCAGCGGTGTCGACCGGTTTGGTAAACCGCATCGAGACTGCCTTCATTTCAATGATCGGGGATTGGGTCATGGCAGCTTAAGTATGGGTTGGTGTCGCCACGAGGGCAACCGTTGACAACGGGTGGTGGCAACGCGCCTGACGCTCATTGCTGAAATAACGGTTCAATGGGGCCTCTTGGCGGCAGAGGTCTGTGGCGTAGCGGCACCGTGGTGAGAATGCACAGCCGGGCGGCAAGCGCCCCAATGATGGTGTTGAGCCAGGAATCTGATCTAGGGGCTGACCGGGAATAGCCGCTGATGGCAGCGAACCGAGCAGGCCTCGGGTATAGGGATGGATAGGGTCATCAAGCACTTCGTTGACGGGTCCCGTTTCAACGACCCGCCCGGCATACATGACCGCAATCCGTTGCGCCAATCCAGCAACGACTGTTAGGTCATGGGTGATCCAGATGAGGGCTGTGCCCATTTCGCGACAGAGCTGCTGGATCTCAGCCAAGATTTGACTTTGAATGGTCACATCCAAGGCAGTGGTCGGCTCATCGGCAATAATGACTGCCGGTTGATTCAACAAAGCGGTGGCAATGGCGACACGCTGACGCATGCCACCAGAAAACTGGTGCGGATAGGCTTTCAAGCGTTCAGCCGCCGCGGGTATTCCAACACGCTCAAGAGCCTGTTGGGCACGCGCCAGTGCGGCCTTTTTAGACACATTTTCATGGGCTAGGATGGCCTCTGTCATTTGCGTGTCGATCCGCAAAACTGGATTAAGCGTCATCATCGGATCTTGAAAAATCATCGCGATTTTTTTGCCGCGTATGTGACGCAAGCTGGCGTCATCCATGCCCACCAATTCTTCGCCTTCGAGCTTAATCGAACCACCCACCACACGCCCTGGGGGATCAACCAAACCCATGATCGAGTAACCCGTGACCGACTTACCCGATCCCGACTCACCGACCAAACCCAATACTTCGCCTCGGCCAACTGTTAATGACACGCCATCGACTGCTTTGACCACACCAGCACGGGTCATGAAGTGGGTGGCCAAATCGCGGATTTCTAAAACGTGACTCACCACTATTTCTCCAGCCGAGGGTTGAGAACGTCTCGGATACGATCGCCCACCAAGTTAATAGACACAATGGTGAACAAAAGCGCCAAACCGGGGAACACACTAATCCAGTAGCGTCCACTCATCATGTACTGAAAACCGTTGGCAATCAGCACGCCAAGCGAAGGCTCTGTTTGTGGTAGCCCAACACCTAAAAATGAAAGGGTAGCTTCGAGCGAAATCGCGTGAGCGGTTTGAACGGTCAAAACAACAATCACTGGTGCCAAACAATTGGGCAAGATGTGGCGAAATATCACGCGAGTTTTAGACAAACCCAGCGATTGGGCTGCTTCGACATACTCTTTGTTGCGCTCAACCAAAGCAGTGCCGCGAACGGTACGGGCGTAATATGCCCACTGCACCACTACCAAAGCGAAGATGATCTTATCCACACCCTTACCCAAGGCGGCTACCAAAATCAGGGCCACTAAAATTGTCGGTAATGAGAGTTGCAGGTCAACAATACGCATGATGATGGCTTCAACCTTACCACCCGCATAGGCCGCAATTAAGCCCACACACATCCCAAAACTGGCCGCGATCAAACCTGAGGCCACGCCAACCATCAATGAAATTCGAAGGCCATAAAGAATCGCGGAATACAAATCCCGACCCACACCATCAGTGCCCAACCAAGCGGTATACCCTTCCATGGTTTGCTCGCCTGGCGGAATGCGCGAATCCATCAAGTCGACAGTACCTAGGTCATAAGGGTTTTGTGGAGTGATCCACGGGGCAAGAATGGCGGTAATGATGATGAGTAACAGCATCATCAAACCAGTGACTGCGACCCGATCTTCAAGAAAGGTACGCACAAATTGACGCCATGGCGTTTCTTGCTTGACCATGGCGGGTTCCACTGGTGTGGCAGCTGTTGAATTTGACTGACTCATGCGTTTGTCCTTAGGCTTTGGCGCCAGTGATACGCACCCTAGGGTCGAGCACGGAATACAACAAATCAACGATCAGGTTGATCACCACGAACAACACCACCACCACCATCACGTAGGCCACAATCACAGGGCGATCCAAGCGCTGAATGGCCTCAAGCAATAGCTTGCCCATGCCGGGCCACGAGAAGATGGTTTCGGTCACCACAGAGAAGGCCACCAAGGAACCAAACTCCAATCCCAGCACCGTTATGATGGGGATCAAGATGTTTTTTAGAACGTGCACGCGGATGATGGTGCTTTCTTTTAAGCCCTTGGCGCGTGCAAATTTGACGTAATCCATCAACATCGCTTCGCGGGTACCTGCGCGCGCCAAGCGGATCATCAAACTGATTTTTAAAAGGGCCAAGTTAAAAGCCGGCAAAGCGATATGTTGCCAGCCGTTAAGCGTGAGCAAGCTGGTCTCAAAGCCAAACACTGATACCGTCTCGCCACGCCCTGAAGCGGGGAGCCACCCGAGCATGACGGCAAACAACATGATGAGCATCAGACCAACCCAGAACGTTGGCAACGAAAACCCCAGAATTGAACCCGACATGATCAAGCGCGAGCTGCGCCGATCGGGGTAAAGGCCGGCATACATACCGAGTGGCAAACCAAAGACGATCGCCATCAAGAGCGCCACAACGGCCAACTCCATGGTCGCGCCCATGCGGCTTAGAACCAATTGGATGGCTGGTTCGCCATGAACAAACGATCGGCCAAGATCGCCTTGGAAGAGGCCTTTAACAAAATGAAAGAATTGTTCGATGATTGGCTTATCTAGGCCAAGGGCAGCAGCCGTTTTTTCAATGGCTTCTTGGTCCATCTCGGGCGAGATGAGCATCCAGATCGGATCGCCCACCACGTTGACCCCAAAAAAAACAACAACCATCATCACGACGATGACTAGCACCGCTTGGGCCAACCGCCGAATAAAGAAAGACAACATAAGTTACGCGTTACGTTTAGACCGATCGACAAGATCGATGGGTGTGAGTGACGCCTGCGTTCAAACCGAACGCTCAGACGGGTGGTTTCGAATCGCCTGACTGACGGCATTGCTTGCCGTCAGTCAGGCGAAACCCATGGGCGACTTCTTATTGACTACTTTTCATCAATTACTTCTTTTTAATGCCGCTTGGTAGCGTGTACTCATCAGCACGCGCTTCGACATTGAAGTTGCCTTGTGAGGCCCAAACGTTACGCTGGAAGTGCACCGGGATAATGCCTAGGTCGATAAAAGCGATGTCAGAGGCTTCACCCAACAAAACAGCACGCTTTTTATCATCGACAGTTGCCAAAGCTTCGTTGAGCTTGGCATCCAATGCAGGGTTCGAATAGCGACCACGGTTAGCGGCGCCCGATCCCTTTGACTTGTCGTTTGTGCCCAACAGTGAGCGCAATGAACCCGATGTTTCACCAGTACCAGCACCCCAGCCTGCCAAGATCATTGAAAACTCGGGTTGGCCGTTGGCACCGGTTGAGGCGCGCGAGAAGAAGTTGCTAGGTGGCATGGTTTCAATTTCAACCTCAAGCCCCAATCGGGTGTACATCTGCGCAATGGCTTCGATGATTTGTGTGTCGTTGGTGTAACGACCCGCTGGGCCGTGCATTTTCATCTTAAAGCCATTTTTGTATCCGGCTTCAGCCAACAAAGCTTGGGCTGCTTTGAGATCGTACTTTGTAGGCTGCAAGGTCTGCGAGGTGCCAAAGAAGTTTTTGGCAAGCACCTGCTCTGCGGGCTCTGCGGCACCATCCATGATCCGGTCAACAATCGCTGGGCGATTGATAGACATGGAAAGTGCTTGGCGAACACGCTGATCAAGCAGTGGGTTCTTGATTGGTGAACCATCTTTGGCCGTGATGAAAGGGCTTGTGTCACGGAACTGGTCCATGTGCAGGTAGATCACACGGTTCGACAGCGTGTCGGTCACGTTGACGTTATTCGTTGACCGCAGTTTGGCAATGTCTGTTGGTGGCACGTTATCAATCACGTCCACGTCGCCAGCCAACAGCGCCGCAACGCGGGTTGGGCCTGATGTCAGGTAACGGAAAGTCACCTCACTCCAGTCTGGTTTTGGGCCGTTGTAATTGGGATTTAGGACCATGACCGTGCGGTCCCCAGGTTTGAACTCTTTAAACTGGTAGGGACCACTGCCACCCAAACACTTCGCAGCATTGAAGTCTTCCGTGGTCATGTTCTCAGCGCAATCTTTTGAAACAATCGCAACCACTGACAAGAATGTGGGCACCAAAGGCGCTGGCTTGGCGGTTTTCACGCGCAAGGTTTTGTCATCGACTTTCTCAAATGTCATGCCGTTGATGAATTGAGCGAAGCTTGCCGGTGAGCGCGGCACATTTGGCACGCGCTTCATGGTGGCAATCACGTCGTCGACCGTCACGGTTTGCCCGTTGGCAAACTTGGCACCATCACGAAGCTTAAATTCCCAAGTCGTGTCGTCAACTGGCTGCCAGCTGCTGGCCAAACCAGGTTTTAACTCTTGGCTGGGGCCTTGGCTGACGAGTGGCTCGTAGACCTGACGAACCAGTGAATTGTTGGGGCCAAGGTTGTGATAGTGAGGATCAATTGAGCTGGGCTCAGATGAGATACCGACACGTAGCTCTTGGGCTTGGGCCACTGTGGCACCCATCACGAGAGCGGATAAAAGCGAGATGGAAAGAACACTGCGCAATGGTTTCGACATGCTGTGACTCCTAAACAGTCAGAACGTAAAAGTTAATTTGGCTTCGATTCAGATTTTTGATGACTTAGATTGATCTGACCGACAAACCAGACAATGACAACTTCGGATCTTCGCACTTATCATGCCAAGCGTGAGCGACAAACACTCAGGAATTACCCTCGCCTCGGGAAAACCAGTGTTCAACGAGTTTGACCCAGTATGTCGCCCCTAGCGGCAGCAGTTCATCGTTGAAGTCGTACGACCCATTGTGGAGCATGCAAGGCCCCATCCCGTGGCCTTGATCCCTATGTTCGCCCATGCCATTGCCAATCCAAACGTAACACCCGGGTACTTTCTCAAGCATGAAAGAAAAGTCTTCCGCACCCATTGTTGGTACCACACGAGCATCAACATTTTTTTCGCCGACGATGTCCTTCATAACCTCGACACACAAGGCGGTTTCGTTTTCAGCGTTACACGTGGGCGGATAGTTACGGGTGAAAGATAGGTGACCCTCACAGCCCATGGCTTGGCTGGCCGACTCGACGATAGCACCCATGCGTTGCTCGATGAGATCCAAGGTCTCGTTGCTGAAGGTACGCACTGTACCCATGATCTTGGCTTCGCCTGGAATAACGTTCATGGCGCTACCGGCATGGATCTGTGTGATGCTTAAAACAGCTGCCTCAAGCGGGTGGCGGTTACGTGTGATGATGGTTTGTAGGGCTTGAGCAACCTGCACCGCCCCCATGATGGGATCGTGGCCCAAATGCGGCATACCAGCGTGCGCGCCCTTGCCTTGAACCGTTATCGTAAAGATATTGCTAGAGGCCATGATGGGGCCGGGGGTCACACCAAACTCGCCAACGGCCATGCCAGGCCAGTTATGCATGCCAAACACGGCTTGCATGGGGAATTGATCGAAGAGCCCGTCTTCGATCATGCGCCGTGCACCACCATTGCCGCCCTCTTCAGCCGGCTGAAAAATCAAATAAACCGTCCCTGCAAAGTCCATGTGCTGGGATAAATAGCGCGCCGCATTGAGCAACATGGCGGTATGACCGTCGTGGCCGCAGCCATGCATAATGCCAGCGTTTTGACTGGCGTGTGCAAACGCGTTGGTCTCTTGCATTGGCAACGCGTCCATGTCGGCGCGCAAGCCAATCGCCGAGCCTTCTGATTTGCCTTTCAAAATGCCAACCACACCTGTGCCGCCTAGGCCACGGTGGATCGGAATACCCCATTGGGTCAGCAGTTCAGCCACCCGATCACTCGTTCTCATTTCTTTGAAGGCCAGCTCAGGATGTGCGTGAATGTCTCGGCGCACCGCTTTGATTTCGTCTTGCCAATTGAGAAAGGGTTCGAGCAATTTCATACAGGACCTTAAGCATAAACATTGATTGGTAGATCTTAATCCTAAAATCGAATTTGGCAAAAATGCCCCTTACAGGTGTATTTTTTTACCTCGAAACCCAGTGTCAGGCTTCTAATTATTTAGCTGATCCGCTACGCTATCGGCGTTTTTGGCGGCTCAGCTAAACCGACGAACGCTATGATGAGCCATAGCGAATGGCTATTACGTGTGGCGATCACAAAGTGATGCCATGCTGCCATGCGCATAACGTTTGTCTTTAAAACAAGGATTTGAGCCATGCACCTGTATGTGTATTACAAGTTTGATCCAACACTCAGCAACGAGATGATGAAGCGCGCCCAAACGGTACAGACTCAATTGTTGGGGGAGTTTCTTGGACTCACGGTGGCACTGCTCAAGCGTCCGGCAATCGATGCCGAAGGACTCGCCACATGGATGGAATCTTATCAACTACGCACTGAAGACGAGGATAGATTTAAGGCTCGGTTGACAGACTTGGCGCTGTCTTTTGAATTGCCAGTACCGCGGCACACTGAAGTATTTGTGAACGTGAACTCAAAAGCACCCAATTAAAAACGCCTTTAGTCGGGAATCACCACATCAACGGCAGCACCAATCACATCTGCGGTGACTTCCACTGTTGTGGCGACCACACTGACCAAAGCGTCCGCCACCGCCACCACGGCACAACCCGTTTGGGTCAATAAGACAACTGAGAGCACTAGAATTCGGAGGGTAGACAGAGCAATTCCGGTTCCGACATTAAAATCAGATTGTTGCATATCCACTAGGACTTTTGACAGGCAATGAGCCCAGAACTGGACCTAATGCCGATGGTGACAAGATGAATAGCGACTTACCGCGAGTCTAATGGTTGCTGGCTAAGCCAATGATCGACCGCTTGGGCGAAATTTTTGAAGGCGCTTAAGAGTTCATTCAAAATGCTAAAAACAATTTCCCAACTAATCGCTACGTAATTATGAACAGCAATATTTCGGAACCCGACAGCCTTCCGAAGTCGCGCGGCTAAATCAACACTGATAACGCCTGCATTACCCAGTAAATCAAACGTTCCCCCCATCGTGGTTGGTGCTGCTCCCTCGACTTTCACAACAATATGTGTCCCAATGTCAACAGCAAGTTGGACCGCTCGCGTCAGATTTAGCGTGACAATGTCTTGAGCGTCAAGATCTAACGCCAAGGCTTCAACGGTTAAAGGCGAACTCGTTTGAATGCGCTGAACACCTCGCCTAAGAGATTCGAGCTTCTGAGGAAATAAGTTGCGATCCATGCATCTTGCCTCTCTTTCAGTAGTCGTCTTTGTAGCGGCATGAAATCAGCTTGGTCGACTAAGTTACGGTAAATCAAATTCGCCCAAGCATCCGTTGAACCAAGGACTAAACGTCCATTTGCCACGATTTGATTCAACAAGGGTTGACCCACCTTTTTAAGGTCGATCAAGTCAACTGGACGCCCCAGCTCCAAGGCAAGGGCATCGATAATCTTAATGTGCTGGTCAAAACTCAGCGCATGGCTTGCCATGACAGCGACATCGACATCACTTACTTGATTCTCTTGGCCTACTGCCATTGATCCGAAAATGACTGCAAGTTCAATGTTACTGAAAGTGCTCAACACTCTTCGTACGCGATCTTGGTTCGATTGAGCAATGTTGTTACTTCTAACATCTGAGTCAGCTGTCATGGTTAGTTACCTGTTAATGGTCCGCACCAAAAATAATTTCAGCCCAACGGGATGTCCTAACAATACTGCCGTTGAAAATCAAATTATCGCACGCCAACAGCACTCAAATCTGACTGAAAAAGCGCCAGTCATGCCTTTGCTTTTTAGAATTCTTCTTTTTCCCAACAAAGCCTTACCTTTAATTAGGCATTGATTCTTCTGTCACTCAAACATAACAACCCTACAGAATATGACGCAATTGCTTGATGGCAGGGCCATCGCTGATCCGTGACAAGTGCGCGACCACCTGCATGGGAATCGGTGGGCTCATGTCCTCGAGCACCCGCAGCTTGCCGCGTTGGATGTCCTCTAAAACGATAGATCGCGGCACCCAAGCCGCACCCGTTGAGGCCAATGCCATTTCGCGAAGACCAACGGCGAAGGCGCTTTCACAGGCAATAGAGGCGTTTTCATGGCGCAGGACTCTGGGCAATACGTCAGCCCAAACCACGCTACCAAAGAAGCTCGAAATGGGATACGTCAAGAGCGGCAAGGTTTTATTGCCTTTGCTTTTTTGCACGTTTTGAATAACACTCGGTGTCGCCACTAGGACCATCTCGTCACTGCCCAGCGGTTTTCGAACCGACAGGTGCGGCAAGATGATGTCGCGGTTGCCTTCGGTCTCGTATATCACCAGCATGTCGACCTCACCTTTTAAGAACATCGCCACACACGTGTCCATGTTCTCTGAGAGGACGCTGTAATTCAAATTCGGTACTGAGGCAGAGAGTTTTTCAAGAAACCTCGGTAAAAAAGGCGTCACAAGCAAACTGTGCTGAGCGGCCACAGACAGGCTGACTTGGTCGCGTAATGAAAACTTTATTTGATTACGCGCTTGGTACATCGCGTTGACCAAGTTCCTTAAGGTTGCTTCATGCGCTTTGGCGGCAGCCGTAAACCGAAAGGGCTTTTTACTGCGATCAACAAGCTCGACACCCAACCAGATTTCAAGCGCTTGAATGCGACGCGAAAACGCCGGTTGTGACACATGCCTTAGGTTAGCCGCGGTGGTGAAATTCCCAGCATCCACCAAGGCAAGGTAGTCCTCTAGCCATTTCAGTTCCATACGTAGCCCTGTAAAAAAACCATACTGAATGCAAAAAACAAATACTAAAGCCTAAAAATAGCATTGGACAGTCGAAATACACCCTGATGGAATGCATAAAAACTATACAGGGTATCAACATGGATCTGACACACTATCCCAGAATTCGCTGTGGACACTGGCCAACGCCTTTGGAACCGATGCTGAATTTGTCTGCCGATCTTGGCGGGCCCGAGCTCTGGGTTAAGCGCGACGATTGCACGGGACTCTCAACCGGTGGCAATAAAACCCGCAAACTTGAATACCTGATTGCTGACGCAATGGCCAAGGGTGCTGACACCATCATCACTCAAGGCGCCACCCAATCCAATCACGCCCGCCAAACGGCCGCGCTGTGCGCCAAAGAAAAACTCACTTGCCACATTTTGTTAGAGGACCGCACCGGTTTTGAAGATCCTGCTTATCGGCTCAACGGTAATGTGTTGTTAGACCGCCTGCACGGCGCGACGGTTTCGTCGCGTCCAGCTGGTGCCAACATGCAAGCGGAGATGGAGACCTTTGCCGCAGGCTTAGAAGCGCAAGGCAAAAAAACCTACGTCATTCCTGGCGGTGGCTCCAACCCCATCGGCGCACTCGGTTACGTCAACGCCGCGCTCGAGCTAACCCACCAACTCAATGAAATGGGTTTGAAGGCCACCCACTTAGTGCTCGCCACCGGCAGTTCGGGCACGCACGCTGGATTAGTGGCTGGATTAAAGATTTTGAACAGCCCTTTAAAGGTCGTCGGCTTCGGGGTTCGTGCCCCAAAAGAAAAGCAAGAGCAAATGGTTTACGACTTAGCCTGCAAAACCGCTGCGATGCTGGGTCACGAAGGCGTGGTCAAGCGTGAGGACGTGTTTGCTGACTGCAATTACGTCGGCCCCGGCTACGGAATGCCCACCAGCGCAATGGTCGAAGCCGTAAAAATGCTGGCTGAGTCAGAAGGCTTGCTGTTCGACCCGGTTTACACCGGCAAAGGCTTGTCAGGCATGATTGACTGGATTAGACGCGGTCATTTCACTGCTAATGACACGGTCATCTTTTTACACACGGGCGGCAGCGCTGCCCTATTTGGTTACCCGGAAACCTTCGAACTCGAAGGCTACGTCACTTAAGCAGCATCACTGAGGCAGTACCAAGACCAACCCTTAAAAGGAGTGCCCTCATGAAGTCCGTTACACCTTCTAGTCGTTTTAAATTCGCTGTTTGCGCTATTGCACTGGCTGCCGGCTTTTCCATGGCGTCGACCAGCCAAGCGCAGACAACCTTTCGCCTGTCGACATATGTGAATGAAACTGATATTCGCTTTAAAGGCTTTCAAAAGTTTGCCGAAATTGCCGAGCAAAAAACCCAAGGCCGGGTCAAAGTACAAATTTTCCCTTCTGCCACTTTGCACGGCTGGAGTGAAGGCGTCGATGCGGTGCTGGGCGGTGTTTCAGACATCAGCTGGATCCCTGCCGACAAGCGCTTGGCCTGCTACCGCGTGACCTCACTCTATCCTGCGCTGGTCAACCTTGACAAACAAATTGAGCTTGACAACAAATTTGCTGAGCTCATCAAGCCAGAAGCCGCCAAAGCTGGGCTCGTGCCACTGATTAATTCCAACTACTCGTACGATCAAGAGTGGTGGTTTAAGGGCGAAGTCCAGGACATTTCAAAACTTGACGGGAAATTGGTTCGTTCGATCGGTCCATTGGTTTCTATGATGATCGAAAGCTGGGGTGGCAAGCCCGTCTTTATCGCACCCAAAGAAGTCTATCAATCGGCCGAACGTGGCGTGGTGGATGGCATCAACATGGGCGTGGCGACTTACAGCTCATGGAAGCTCTGGGATGTGATGCCCTATATGGTCAACGGCACCCTCTTCTACGGCAACATCATCTACATGGTCAACAAAAAGAAGTTTGATGCACTGACCCCTGATGATCAAAAAGCACTCATGGCAGCGGCCAATGAATCAGAAGTTTGGCTCAAGCCCCGTTACGAACAATGGGTTAACGAGCAAGTCGGTAACGCCGTGATGAAGGGTGGTGGTTCAGCCGTGTCATTGCCACTGAAGCAACGCCAAGCTTTGGTCGGCGCGGCACAACAAAAATGGAACACCACGGTCGCTCAAGATTGTGGCCCTGAGCTCTCCAAGCAGGTTCGGGCGCTCTTTGATTCATACACCAACTAAGTCTCAGTGACTTCAACGTCGTGAATTTCACAAAGTGACATTTCTGGGGCTAGCCTTGATACTTCGGTGTTAATGCTGGCCCGAGAAACACAGGATTCCCATGCTAAATCGTGTCATTCGCCTTACTGAACACCTCACGCGGTGGTTTGCCGTTGTTGGTGGTGCCATTATTTTGGTGCAAATGGTGTGGATCAGTTATGGCGTTTATAAACGCTACTTTATTGGGCGTCCAGACGGTATGGTCACTGAGGCCACAGCACTGTTGTTATTTCCCGTGGCCTTCCTAGGTTTGGCCTATGCACTAAAAGAGAACGCCTACCCTACGGTGACTTACGCTGTTGATGCATTAAAAGGTCAGGCTAAACGTTGGCTGTTGGCTTTTAACTTTTCAGTGATGGTCGGTGTTGGGGTTTTCTTCGCCTATGCGGCTGTCGATGCCGCCTTTAAGTCCTACGTGTCTGGCTCGGCCTCTGAAATCCTACTCTGGCCCCGTTATATGTTCTGGATACCGAGCGCGCTGGCGCTGGTGCTGTTTGCTTGGTATGCGTTTTTGCGGTTGTTACTGATTGTTTTGGGGCAAGCCCCAGAGCTGTCCGATGCGCGTCAGGAGCCCTAAGCATGGAGTGGTATCAAGTCGGTTTGTCGCTGATGGGTTTGTTGATGTTGCTGATTTTTATTGGCCTGCCCATCCCCTTTGCGATGGCCGCCGCCGCGCTACCTTTTTTATTAAGTATTCAAGGTTTATCGACTTCGCTGGTTAGCACCGAGTTGAAACTGTGGGGCGTGTGGATTGATTACATATTACTTTCAGTACCCCTGTTTGTGTTTCTTGGCGAACTGATCGGGCGATCTAAAATTGGCCCAAATCTATACCGTTTCATGCACAACGGCATTCCCGTGCGAGGCTCAGCGGCTTATGGCAGTATTGGCGCCTGTGCCGGCTTTGGTGCGGTCTGCGGCTCTTCGATGGTGGGCTCTTTAACCATTGGCGGCGTGGCATTGCCAGAGATGATCAAGCTTGGCTATGACCGTAAACTTTCGAGTGGCGTATTGGCGGCTGGCGGCACCTTGAGTGTGCTGTTGCCTCCAAGCTTGATTCTGCTTTTTTACGGCATCGTGACCGACCAATCAATTGGACGCCTGTTTATTGCCGGTGTCATCCCTGGCTTGTTGCTGGCCTCACTTTTTGTCTTGGTGGTCGCACTTTGGGCGAAACGCTATCCAAACGATGTGCCTGAAGCCGCACAGGGCGTTAAGTGGTCCATCAAAGACATCTTATTGACAGTGGGCCCGGTGATCATCATCGGTGCCATCATCACCATTTCAATTTATGCTGGCATCGCCACACCCACCGAAGCCGCTGCAGTGGCCGCACTAGCGACACTGATCTTGGCACTGGTGGTCGGTGGCCTCACATGGCAAGGATTCATGGGCGCACTCATGGCAACCATGCGAACCATGGGCTATTTGGGTCTGTTGCTTTCAGCGGGTATTTTGTTCGGCTTTGTGATGAATTATTACCAAATCCCGCAACAATTTACCGCTTTCTTTTTGGGCTTTGATCTTTCGCCCTACGTTGTGCTGATGTTAGTGATTGTGTTCTATATCGTCTTGGGTATGTTTTTGGAACCTGTTTCGATGACCTTCATCACGCTGCCAACGATTTACCCCCTAATCGCCGCTTCAGGCTTTGATTTGATTTGGTTTGGTGTGATCTACACCATCACCATGGAGATTGCGGTACTCACACCACCCGTCGGTCTAAATCTATTTGTGATCCAAGGCATTGGTCGAGATCACGTCACCATTGGTGACGTGATCAAGGGTTGTCTGCCGTTTATTGCCACCATGGTGGTGCTGTTGGCGATCCTGATTGCTTTTCCGCAAGTGGCTTTGTGGCTACCGGAACTGGCCAAATAAGATTCAAGGTCTTTGCGTATTGGGCCTTCCTTACCAGACATTACCCACTGCTCAGGCGCTCGGCTGGGGCGCACCACCGAGCACTTGCGCCGTCTTGGCGGACTGGCGCTGGCCAATGAACTCAGCCAACTGATGGGCAGTGATGGCAGAGAGCGTCCAACCCAGGTGACCGTGACCAGTGTTGTAAAAAACATTGGGCACTTTGCCAGCACCCACACGCGGCAACATGTTGGGCATCATAGGGCGCAGGCCAGCCCATGGCACGCACTGCCGAGTATCAACCCCAGGGAATTGGCGTTCAACCCACTGCGTGAGTGGCCGAATGCGGTCGGCACGAATGTCTAAATTAAAGCCGTTGAATTCAGCAGTCCCAGCCACCCGGAATCGCTCTTGTCCCAAACGGCTGGTGACGATTTTTGTTTCATCGTCTAGAAGGCTGACCTGTGGGGCAGCCTCTTGGCTCGCTTGCGTGGGTAAGTTAACCGTAATGGCATAACCCTTAACTGGATAAACATTGAGCCGATCACCCAGTTGAGCGGCTAGGGCACGACTCTGAACACCAGCAGAAACAACCACCGCATCAAAAGACAGTATCTCACTAGGACCGCTAGGCTGCCCAAGATAGCGCACACCAACAGAGGCACGTTTGCCGTCAGCAGCCATTGTGGTCACGTCTGCTTCAGTGATGATCGTCACACCCATGCGTTCACACGCTTTGGCCAAGCCGGTGGTGAATTGATGAATATCACCTGTGGTGTCACTGGCGGTAAAAAATCCACCGTAATACTGGCCTTGCAGGGTCGGTTCAATGGTGCGCATCTCACTTGGTGTGACTGTCTGTCGCTTAAGACCACCTTTGGCCAATAACGTCGAAACGCGGGCCGCTTGCTCAAAACCAGCTTTGTTGCGATAAATATGCAAAATGCCAGAGGACGAGTGATTGAAAGTGATCCCTTCTTCAGCCGCCCACGCCCGCAGGTGTGCGCGTGCCTCAATGGCCATACGGGTGGTGGCGATCGTGTTTTGTTCATACTTCGGAATGGCCGCGATAAATTCAGCCATCCAACTTAACTTGTGCCAGCTCGGTTTTGGGTTGATGAGTAGCGGGGCATTAGCCTTAAACATCCATTTTAGGCCTTTGAGCAAAGTGCTGGGGTGGTTCCAAACCTCAGCGTTTGACGCAGACAACTGCCCACCGTTGGCAAACGAGGTCACCATGCCGGGGTAACGCTGTTTTTCAATGAGTGTGACGCGATGACCACGCTTTGCTAATGCGTAAGCTGAAGTAACGCCGGTAATACCGCCGCCGATAACTGCGAAATGTGTCATGAAGATCCCCTAAACGCAACCCGTCAGAAAAAGGTGCACGATCAGACCCCATGTCTGAAGACGTGACCCCCTCTGTGTTGAGACCTGAGAGATTCATCTGGTAGGCACCAGATTTGCTCCTGCGGTGGGCAAATCGACGAGATCCTGCCGCTCTTCAGAGTGTGTTGTGACAGCTCGGTCCTTTTGCCTGAGAGTTTCCGGGGCGGTTGCTCCTTCGGCGCTGCGTCAAACACAGTCTCTCCCGATGCGTCAAATTCATTGTATTCGTACTGGCAAACAAGTGTTGAAGTATCCCCACGCTTGGCTTTATCCTGTGTTCGCAGACAAAGGCACAGGAGTAACTAAATTTTGAGTTGCTTTGCCGTGATTGTTTGTGTCCCGATAGCCCTTTCTCAGTGATCTCTCACTTGACCTGATGCCCCGAAACGCCTCTACCGCCACCGCGATTGAACTGTCAGCTGACGATGGTCATGCGCTTGCGGGTCACATGTGGCGCCATATCAGGGACGTCACACTGCCACGGCCGGTGGTGATCATCAACGCAGCAACATCAGTGCGTTGCCAATACTACGCACGCTTCGCCAAATACTTATTTAATGGCGGTGCTGATGTGCTGATTTATGACTACCGCGGCATTGGCCTCTCGCGGGCTGGATCGATCAAAAACTCACAGGCGGGTTGGCTCGATTGGGGACAACGGGATTTTGAGGCGGTATTGCAGTACGCAATCAAAGCATTTCCCACCCAACCCATTCATGTGGTCGGCCATAGCGTTGGGGGTGTTTTGATTGGGCTAGCACCCTCAAATCATCGCATCAGCCGAGTCTTCACCATGGGTGCGCAACATGCCTATTGGCCAGACTATTTGGCGCGTAAACGTTTGAGTATGTGGCTCAAATGGCACTGCGTCATGCCTGCTGTGACGCGTGTCATGGGCTATTTTCCAGGTCAGCGGTTGGGTTGGTTAGAAGACACGCCAGCCGGTGTGGTGCGCGACTGGGTCGTCATGCGAGCCAATTTTTTAGACACTTACCGCCAACCCGGTGGCTCTTGCCGCTTATCAATTGCTGAGTGCGAAGTCTTGGAGGCGCGCTTTAGCACGCTCACCGCCCCGACCTTGGCGCTTAGTGTCTCTGACGACCCCTACGGCACAACGCCCGCTATTGAGAGACTACTCAAGCTTTACGCCGCTGCACCACGTTGGCATCTGCGCGTCACCCCAAAATCGATCGACGTACAGAACATAGGGCACTTTGCCTTCTTTCACTCACGCTTTGAAACCCAATTGTGGCCCATCGCCCGGCAATGGCTTTTAGATGAACAACAGCCCGGTCAGATTCGAGGCAACGCTACAAAATGGGGCACACTTAAACAATACCCACCATTTTATGATTAGGAAAAACTTGGTAGGACTGAGGATGTTGTTGGGTTTGGGTTTGAGTTCGCCTTTGCCTTTGGTTTGCCTTCAGTTTGGCTTTACCGCAGTACCCATTTGGGTATACAAACAAAACTTATATCTACTGTTCTTGAGCGTCAAACCATGAGCCACGATCCCACCTGCCCTTTTTGTTGTCTCACCGCCAAGCATTACCTCGACCAAAACGACGAAGGTTTTGTGATTCGGGATTTGTTTCCCGTCAATCCAGGGCACACGCTCATTATTCCCAAACGCCACGTTGGCTCTTTTTTTGCATTGAGTGGGCAAGAAGCGAATGGATTGTGGCAGTTATTGCAAAGAACCAAGGTGCAATTAGACAATCAATACGCACCAAACGATTACAACATTGGCATCAACGACGGTCCCAACGCCGGTCAAACAGTGCCCCATGTTCACATCCACCTCATGCCACGCTTCGCCAACGACACCGCCGACCCACGTGGCGGGGTGCGACGCATCATTGCCGAACGCGCGATTTACACGAAAGACTAAGGCTAAGCTGTTAACGCGGTGTTATCGCGTAAGAATCCCAAAGTCTCGTCGGTACTTGCCACCTGGCAGTAGATCCAATTGATCGAAACCAACGCATGGTCATGCAAATCGTCTGTGGCCGCTGCACAGGCATCGTGACACACCACCACATCAAAACTTTCATCAGCCAAACTTCTGACGGTGCTTGAAACGCACTGATCAGTAAAGATACCGACACAAATCACATGTTGAGCGCCAAGATTAGTCAAAATCAAGCGAAGGTTACTACCCGTTAAAGCACTGTCAGTGGTTTTAGTGATGGTGATTTCATCACCAATAGGTGCGAGCGCATCAATCACTTGGCTGGTCCACTGGTCTTTTGGTAGTAATAAATTGTTGAACCCTGGTTTGCGTTGTGACAGAGATCGGTCACGACCGTCTGCCGTCTCACAGGCGATCCGCACGAACACCACTTCAACGGATCGTTGGCGACACTGCTTGATCAGTCGCGCGGCATTCGGAATGACGCGCTCGTGCATACGCTTAAAAAAAGGCTGCCAACGGGCTTTTTCTTGTGGTTCATCAGACTCAACCAGATACGCGTTTTGCATATCAATCTCCAGTAAGACCGTGCGATCAGTTGGCAGCACTGGATCAGGCGGAATCGGTGCGTTGGCGTAATAAAAAGAACGGTAGGCTTTGTGCCACGTTGGTGTGGTCATGCGTAGCGGCTCCACAAAAATAAATCATCGAATGTCGTCATTCTGCCTGTGTTCGTTCGATTTGTGTTTTTCTCTTGCCGGCTGCTGACCCGCGTGCGCCGAACTGAATCACGACGCTACGTGCATGCACGAACCCATGCGCCATTAACGTGCTTTTGGCACGATAACTCAGCAAATATCGAAAAAAATCTGGCACGTAATTTGCATGTAAGGGATTGTGCTCGAAGATTTTGGCTTTTTTTATTCGAGCCCGAACAGATGCTGTACAGCCAACTCACCCTTTTCGTGTTCTGGAGTTTATATGTTGCGCACAAAAACATTTTTAGCCAGCTGCTTAATTGCCGCTGCGCCCCTTTTGGGGGGCACGGCCGCGTTCGCACAAGACGACAACAAAACCCTGCGATTCATTGCGCAGGCCGATCTTCGGGTCTTAGACCCGATCGCCACGACCGCCTACATCACGCGTAATCATGGCTACATGATCTATGACACCTTGTTTGCCATGGATGAGAACTTTGCCATCCAACCACAAATGGTCGACACCTTCGCAGTCAGTGATAACAAGTTGACCTACACATTCACGCTGCGCGATGGCTTGAAGTTTCACGATGGTCAGCCTGTCACCTCAGCTGACGTGATTGCCTCAATCAGCCGTTGGGCACAGCGCGATGCCTTGGGTCAAAAGCTCGCTGAAGCCACATCAGGTTGGTCAGCCGTTAACGACAAAACTTTCACCCTAACGCTTAAAAAGCCCGTGGCCTTCGTGTTTGAGGCATTGGGAAAGCCGTCATCTAACGTGCCGTTCATCATGCCCGAACGCGTCGCCAAGACCGACCCCTTCACCAACATCACTGACCCCACTGGCTCAGGTCCATTTATCATGCTCAAAGACGAGTGGGTGCCTGGCAACAAAGTCATCTACGTCAAAAACAATGATTACGTGCCCCGCAGTGAACCCCCATCATGGGCCTCAGGCGGCAAAGTTGCTAAGGTCGATCGGGTTGAGTGGCTCTACATCCCTGACGCTGCTACAGCGGCGGCTGCGCTATCGGCTGGCGAAGCCGACTGGTGGGAGCAAATGCCACCTGACCTGATCCCAGTGCTGCAAAGAAACAAAAACGTGAAAGTCGAAAACATCGACCCCTTGGGCTCGATGGGCTTGCTGCGCTTTAACTTCTTACAGCCTCCGTTTAACAATGCAAAAATGCGCCAAGCGGTTGCCATGGTTCTTAGCCAACCCAACTACGTGCTAGGCATTGCTGGCAGTATGGAAAACGGTCGTACCTGCTACTCCTTCTTTACTTGCGGCACACCACTGTCTACCGATGTTGGCGCCAAAATCATGACTGGTGATCGTAATTTTGAGAAGGCCAAAGCCTTAATCAAAGAGTCCGGTTACAACAATGAAAAAATTGTCATCATTTCCGCCAGTGACCAGCCCATCGTTCAATCTCAATCGCTACTAACCACAGAGCTATTGCGTCAATTGGGTTTGAACGTCGAATTGCAAGCCGGTGACTGGGGCACATTGATTACCCGTCGCACCTCGAAAGAGCCTGTGGACAAGGGTGGTTGGTCAATATTCCACACCTGGCTCGTTGGTCCAGACATGCTCAATCCCGGTGTGAACTTTGCCGTACGTGGATCCGGTGATAAGGCTTGGTTTGGTTGGCCTTCAGACCCCAAGCTCGAGGAATTACGAGAAGCGTACTTCAATGCTGAAAACACAGACTCAGCCAAAGCAGCGGCCATGGCTGTGCAAGAACGGGCTTTTGAGTTCTTGCCCTACCTACCGACCGCGCAGTTCATCTTACCCACGGCCTACCGTGACAACCTGACAGGTGTGATCATTGCACCAATGGCATTCCTTTGGAATGTCGAGAAAAAGTAAACCACCGCGCCCAGGAGTCCTATCTTGCTAAGCTATATTTTGAGACGACTGGGCGCAACGATTGTTGTCATGGCAGTTGTTGCGTTCGTTGTGTTCTCCTTGCTATACCTCACCCCAGGCGATCCAGCGGCTGTTTTGGCTGGTGATATTGCAACTGATGAAGACATTCGTCGAATCCGCGAGTCGCTTGGGCTTGACGATCCTTTCTTCGTGCGTTTTGGTAACTGGGTCTGGGGCCTGCTACAGGGCGACCTCGGCACTTCAATTTTTACCGGCCTGCCAGTGTCACGCTTAATTGCGCAACGCTTGGAACCCACGATCTCGCTCACACTATGCACCTTGATCGTGTCGGTGTTGGTGGCTGTGCCCATGGGTACGATCGCTGCAGCTCGGGCGCAAAGCGCTATTGACCGGGTGGTGATGGGGATCTCAATCATCGGCTTTTCGGTGCCAGTCTTTATTTTGGCATTCGGTCTGATCGCCGTGTTTTCCAGCGAGTTGCAATGGTTACCGGTGCAAGGGTACCGACCGATCGAAAAAGGCCTTTGGCCTTGGTTTAAACACTTGATCCTACCAAGTGTGGCGTTAGGCACCGTCTACGCGGCTTTGATTGCGCGCATCACACGAGCAAGCATGCTCGATGTACTGGCGCAAGACTACATCCGAACAGCGACCGCCAAAGGGCTATCAGAATCCAAAGTGCTGTGGGGCCATGCTCTAAAAAATGCGTCTGTTCCGATCATCACCATCATCGGTATCGGTATCGGGCTGTTGATTAGTGGTGCGGTGGTCACAGAGACCGTGTTTGCGATTCCAGGCGTGGGACGACTGACCGTTGATGCGATTTTACGACGCGACTACCCCGTGATTCAGGGCGTCATTTTGTTGTTTTCGGCGATGTATGTCGTGATCAACCTAATCATTGACCTCTCTTATATGTTCCTTGACCCGAGAATTCGATACTGACATGACAACCATTCACGTTCCTCAATCCAATTGGCTGGCCGAGAACTGGAAAGCGTTTGATCAGTTACGCAAACGCCATCCATCGACACTCATTGGGCTATCAGTGCTCATCATGATGGCATTCATGGCCATCGCAGCCCCACTACTTGGCACCGTTGATCCCCAGTCCGTGGCGCCGATTGACCGACTAAAACCACCGAGTGCTGAGCATTGGTTTGGCACAGATGCGCTCGGCCGTGATGTCTATAGCCGCGTGGTCTACGGCTCTCGGGTATCACTGAGTGTTGGCTTAGCGGTGGCCTTGTTAAGCACAGGCCTGGGGCTTTTGCTGGGCTTACTGACTGGCTTTATTCGCTGGCTTGACCCCATCATCATGCGTATCATGGATGGCTTGATGTCGATTCCTTCAATCCTGTTGGCGATCGCCTTAATGGCCTTGACCAAAGCCAGCGTTGAAAACGTCATCATCGCCATCACCATCTCCGAAATACCCCGAGTGGTGCGTTTGGTTCGCAGTTTGGTCTTGACCTTACGCGATCAGCCCTACGTCGAAGCCGCGACAGCCTGCGGCACGTCAATGGTGCTCACACTCACACGCCACATCCTACCCAACATCATGGCGCCATTGCTAGTGCAGGCGACTTACGTCTGTGCCTCAGCCATGATCACCGAGGCCATCTTGTCTTTTATCGGTGCGGGTACGCCACCCAATATTCCAAGCTGGGGCAACATCATGGCCGAGGGCCGAAGCCTGTTTCAGATCGCGGGATACTTGATTTTTTTCCCAGCCATCTTTTTGTCACTGACGGTGCTGGCCGTTAACTTTTTGGGCGACGGCATGCGCGATGCCCTGGACCCGCGCCTGTCACGGAGAATGTAAGTGAAGTCGAACACCCCCCCATTACAGGACATCGTGCTCGAAGTTCGTAACCTCAAGACTCACTTCTTCACGCGTGACGGCATTACTCGCGCTGTCGATGGCGTTTCGTTCCATGTTCGCAAAGGAGAAACGATTGCCATTGTTGGTGAATCAGGTTGCGGTAAGAGTGTGACATCGTTGTCGATCTTAAAACTGATTGCCTCGCCACCAGGCAAGATTGTCGACGGCGAAATTCTTTACCTCGGGGAAGATTTGGTCAAAGCCTCTGAAGCACGCATGCGTGAAATCAGGGGCAATAAGATCTCAATGATCTTTCAAGAGCCAATGACTTCGCTCAACCCAGTGCTGACCGTTGGCCAGCAAATCACTGAGGTTCTCAAGCTTCACCGTGGCATGAATAGCCAAACTGCACGCGACCGAGTCATCGAGATGTTGCACTTGGTTAATATTCCTGAGCCTGAAAGTCGAATCGATAACTACCCACACCAAATGTCGGGCGGCATGCGCCAACGGGTCATGATTGCGATTGCGCTGGCCTGTGGCCCTGAGGTTTTGATCGCTGACGAACCCACCACCGCACTAGACGTCACCATACAAGCCCAAATCCTTAACTTGCTGCGTGAGTTGCGCGATCGCACCCAAGCCGCGACCGTTTTGATTACCCATGACCTTGGTGTGGTGGCAGAAATCGCTGAGCGGGTAGTGGTGATGTATGCCGGAAAAAAAGTTGAAGAGGCTGACGTTCGAAGTCTTTTTGCCATGCCGCTGCATCCCTATACCCGAGGGCTATTGAACGCCATGCCCAAGTTGGTCAGTGACACCCACCAACGTTTAGAAGAGATTCCTGGCGTGGTGCCGTCTTTACGAGAAGAAATACCCGGCTGTGCTTTCGCGCCACGCTGTACTTTTGCGACTGAAAAGTGCCATCACGTTTGCCCCACATTAGAAACCAAAGCCACTGGCCACACGGTGGCCTGCTGGCACGCCGATCAGTTCATGGAGACTGTGCAATGAGTGCCTCCCCTAATTTACTGACGGTCAACGACCTCTGCAAACACTACCCCATTCGAAAGGGTTTGTTTTCACGAGTCGCTGGCAACGTCTATGCCGTTGATGGGGTGTCATTCACAATCGATGAAGGCGAAACGCTTGGATTGGTTGGTGAAAGCGGCTGTGGCAAGTCAACCGTTGGGCGAGCCGTGATGAAGCTCATCGATCCCACTGCTGGACAAGTGATTTGGCGTGGTCGTCGCATCGACGATCTAAGTCGAGCTGGCATGCGTCCGTTTCGCCGAGAGATTCAAGCGGTTTTTCAAGACCCTTACTCGTCTTTAAACCCTCGCATGCGAGCCGCTGACATTGTTTCTGAACCATTGCGTAATTTTGAAAAGTTAACCATCACCGAAGGCCGCAAACGCGTTGCAGCCCTATTTGATCGGGTTGGTTTGCGACCTGATCAAATGATTCGTTACCCACACGAGTTTTCTGGTGGCCAGCGCCAACGACTGGGTATTGCTCGCGCCCTAGCTGTCAATCCCAAACTGATCATGTGTGATGAACCGGTTTCAGCACTTGATGTCTCCGTTCAAGCGCAGGTGATCAACCTACTCATCGATCTTCAAAAGGAAATGAATCTATCCTACCTTTTCGTGGCTCACGATTTGGCAGTTGTGCGCCACATCAGTCACCGGGTGGCGGTTATGTACTTGGGTCGTATTGTCGAGCTCGCCGATACTCGCGCCTTATATGATGCGCCCAAACACCCATACACTGAAGCGTTACTGTCGGCGGTACCGATTCCTGATCCAACTCACGTGCGCCAACAAATCGTCTTGTCTGGGGACGTACCCAGTCCCATAAACCGTCCAACGGGTTGCCACTTTCACACGCGCTGTCTTTACGTCACACAAAAGTGTCGTGATGAATCCCCACCCCTACGAGAAATCGGTCAAACACCAGGTAAAAGCCACGTGGTAGCCTGTCATTTCCCACTGAACATGTCAGCTAAGTCCTCGCTGACTACTGGCCACTAAGGACGCGAATAATGCCCATTGCCCCTGATGCTGTGGCTTTAACCCGCCAACTGCTTTCATTTGACACGATCAACCCCCCAGGTCACGAAGGGCCATGTGCGCGCTACTTGGGTAACTTGTTGCAAAGCGCAGGTTTTCATTGCCGGTTTTGTGCGATCGAAGCCAGTGACGGTCAAGGGGAACGCTTAAACCTCGTTGCCACCATCGGGGACTCGAGCAAAGGACTGCCGCTGGGCTTCACAGGTCATATCGATACCGTGCCATTGGGCGCAGCCGCTTGGCAAAGAAACCCCTTTGGTCAAAGTATGGAAGGCGGCAAACTTTACGGGCGCGGTGCCTCAGATATGAAAAGTGGCGTTGCCGCATTTGTCAGTGCGGCGATTTCCATGGTGGATGTGCTGCGCGAGTCGCGCGGCGTGACACTCATTATTACTGCTGATGAGGAATGTGGTTGTGGCGGCGCACGAGAGCTGCTGAACAAAGGCTTTCTGATTGACCCGATTGGCGCACTCATCATTGGTGAACCGACCGACAACTATCCTTTGGTCGGTCACAAGGGAGCGCTGTGGCTTGAAGCCATCGCCCGGGGCGTGACGGCCCATGGCTCCATGCCTCAAGAAGGGGATAATGCGGCCTACAAAGCCGCACGCGCGATTGTGGCACTGGAGCAATTTGAGTTTGGCGCACCAGCGCACCCTCTAATGGGTATACCCACCTTAAATGTGGGTTACGTTCATGGCGGAATGAATATGAACTCAGTGCCTGATGAAACACGCATAGGCATCGATATCCGCTCAGTTGGCGGTATGTCCCATGAGGCCCTATTAAATCAAGTTCAAACCACCCTCGGTCCTGATTTAACGCTGACCCGACTGGTAGATGTGGAATCGATTGACACAAACCCCAACAATGACTGGGTACAAAGCGTCTTTGGTGTCATGGAGCAGCAGCTTGGACAGGCGCCGCAAGCCAGAACGGTGTCCTACTTCACCGATGGCTCAGTCCTCAAACAAGCTTACCCAGACGCCCCCATGGTGGTGCTCGGCCCCGGCCAAGCCAACATGGCCCATCAAACCGATGAGTTTTGCCAAGTCGACCGAGTCGAACAAGGGTTTGACGCTTACCGTGAATTAATCAAAGCCTGGATCACTTAAACCATGACAAAAAACCAACACAATCTCCACCTGTTACCCGCGCACACCGCTGCGTCTCAAATCAGGCAAGGCCAACTCAAGCCCTCGGTGCTGATGCAAGCCTATCTTGAACAAGTCGCTTTGCATGAAACCACCGTGGGTGCATTTCAGTGGGTTGACACTGAACTGGCTCTGAACAAAGCCCTCGCCCTTGATGATCAGACGCCAAACGGGCTATTGTTTGGGTTGCCAGTTGGCGTCAAGGATTTGATTGACACCGTTGACATGCCAACCACCTATGGCTCGCCAATCTACGCCAAACACCAACCCACATGGGATGCGCCTTGTGTCGTTAATACCAAAGCGCAAGGCGGGCTAATGCTCGGAAAAACGGTTTCCACCGAATTTGCGTGGCTCAATGCCGGCAAAACAGCCAATCCACATCACCTCAAACACACACCAGGTGGTTCCTCAAGCGGTTCAGCAGCAGCCTTAGCCGCGCACATGGTGCCGTTGGCGTTTGGCAGCCAAACCTCGTCCTCGATTTATCGCCCTGCCTCTTTTTGCGGGGTGGCGGGTTACAAACCAAGCTTTGGGATGATTAATCGGGTGGGTGTGAAACCACTGGCTGATAGCTTGGATACGCTGGGCACCATGGGACATTGCGTCGCTGATGTTGCATTGCTGGCCGCCGCCGCTGGCCGACGGCATGACTTGGTGCTGCCATCCGAACCTATTGCGACCAGTGTGCGCGTTGGTTTGTTTCGGACACCCCAATGGGATCACGCTAGCACCGAAACGAAAGCCACTGTATTGGAATGTGCTGAGAGACTAAGTCAGGCGGGTATTCGCGTGACGTCCATCGATTCACCACCGGCATTTGAGTCACTGCTGCAAGCACAAATTGTCATTATGGAGGCCGAGGCGGCGATGTCACTGAGTGACGAGTACAGTGCACATCGGGATCTATGCTCAGAGCGTTTGATCGAGGCCATTGAAAGGGGCCTCACCATAGAGATCGATCGCTTGTTAGCCGCTCGCGATGTGGTCAGAAAAGCGATTGCCACCCTCGAGGAAATTTTTAAAGAAGTCGATGTGCTTCTGTCGCCTCCCGCCGCTGGCGAGGCGCCAGAAGGCCTTGAAGCCACAGGGGATCCGATGTTTGGACGAATCTGGTCCGCGCTAGGCAACCCCGGCATTACACTGCCCTATGGTCATGGTGCAACAGGCCTACCCATCGGCGTTTTATTCACCGGCGCACGGGACCAAGACAGGGCTTTCTTGCACATGGCACAAACGCTGGAAGCCAAACTGCGTCGTTAAATGGTGACGCACGTGGTAACGGCCAGCGGCCATTTCAGGCCGAATTCGATGGCTTGTCTGCCCAATAAGTGCCTCTTGCCCTTTGACTTTTCAAGATTAAGGGTCGTGCAGCCTCAGGCTTAGGATAGGTATAGGCAACACGACGCCTGGGCCCAGAAGAAATTTGTAGATTATTCAAAACCGATTTGGCGTACTCATTTATGTCACGAGACGTCAAATCCGAACACTGGCGCAGCGGTTGCGCAAAGTGATCCAAGTTTGGCGTTCGATCTCTCAACACAATACCAAGCGATTGCAAGGCCTGGCACACCACTGAAAACCCTGTGGGCTCTTCGCGCAACACCGGAAATTGTTGAAGGATCTGCGCGTCTGATAAAAACCCTCGCCGCACCCCATATTCAAGCAATTGCACCAGTGCCGCATAACCGACTGTGGTGCAGGCACGCTTTGGAATTGGGGGACACTTTAATCGACGCTCTGGTTTGCCACATAACAGCTTGGCTAGCATGACATGGCCACGGGCTTTCGCAATCATCGAAGCGGTCTGATCATTGGCACTGGTCAAATCAACATTAGCACCAAACCGCAAAAGCAGAAGGCTAAGTGCCATCTGGCCAGTGTCAGCGGCAAGCATGAGAGCACTCATACCGGCTGCATTACACGCATTAACGGGATAGCCCTTTGACAGAAAAAACGACACGTCGGCCAATTCGCCCTCGCGGCAAGCCGTTTCAAAAAAAACATGCATCTGACACCCTCACACAGAAGTAATCGCGCATTGTGAAGGTGAAATCGATTGGCAGTCTTCGCCCTCGGTCAAAAGTATCCATGGGGGCAAGCCGCAAGTAGCAGATTAGGCCATACAAGAAAAAAACGAACAGCCGTCTTTAAAGATACTAATGACCAAACAAATCATTGAGTTTTTTCCGTGCGTCATCATCTCGGCTTGAGCGCGCTACCGTAACTTGTGGATATTCTTCTGCAACCCGATCCTCAAAATAGCTGGCAGGATTGGGCGCGTGCGAAAGTCGCTGAAAGATTTCTTCGGGCACCGGTCGATAAGCCGTCACGGATTTGTTTTCCCAGGTTAGGGTTAAACACTGGTCACGTCGCTCGTAGGTGACCAGTCGAATACGACCCGAAGAAAATGCTTTGCTCTGCACCCCTGACCTCAGTGCTTAGGCCGCGCTTGCCGCCGCAAACTCTTTGGCCACCAGTTCACAAGCGGCTTGGGTGACTTGCGCCGTGGTGGCCTTGCCACCCAAATCACCCGTGTGCAATGTGGGATCGGCTGTCACGCGCTCGATGGCTCGCATGGCAGCGGCCGCCGCTTCGTTTTCGCCCAAGTGCTCTAGTAACATCACCACCGACCAGAACGTGCCAATGGGATTCGCCAGTCCTTTGCCCATGATGTCAAAGGCAGAGCCATGGATCGGTTCAAACATAGAAGGATAGCGTCGCTCGGGATCAATATTACCTGTCGGTGCGATACCCAGACTGCCTGCCAAGGCGGCCGCCAAATCACTCAATATGTCAGCATGCAAATTGGTCGCCACAATCGTGTCTAAGGTTGCGGGGCGATTGACCATGCGGGCGGTAGCCGCATCGACCAACTCTTTGTCCCAGCGAACATCAGGAAATTCCAATGCCACTTCAGCGGCAATTTCGTCCCACATCACCATGGCGTGACGTTGCGCGTTGGACTTGGTCACGACTGTCAGTTGCTTGCGCTCGCGCGAGCGAGCTAACTCGAATGCATAGCGAATGATTCGTGTCACACCGACTCGAGTCATCATCGACACGTCAGTGGCCACCTCAATCGGATGACCTTGGTGCGTACGGCCACCAACACCAGAGTACTCGCCTTCGGAATTCTCTCTTACGATGACCCAGTCAAAACTACCTGGCTCACAATGGCGTAATGGACTCACAATACCCGGCAAAATACGCGTGGGACGCACGTTCGCGTATTGATCAAAACCTTGGCAGATCTTTAATCGCAGACCCCACAACGTGATGTGGTCAGCAATATCGGGATCACCGGCTGAACCAAACAGAATGGCATCGGCGTCACGGATTTCGTTTAAGCCATCTTCAGGCATCATCGCCCCGTGCTTGCGGTAATAATCACCGCCCCAATCAAAAACCTGAAACGTGAACGCAAAGCCTGACTGGCAGGCCGCAATGGCTTGCAGAAACTGTTGACCCGCAGGGATCACTTCTTTGCCGATGCCGTCACCAGGAATGCAGGCAATGCGATAGTTATTCATATGCTGTGAGTCTCTTTCTTGGTTTAATGGAAGCCGTCAGTTTACTGTTTCGGCGAGGATTTTTAGGGGCTCAAGCTTGTTGCTTAGCGTAACGCAACGATTAGCGCTTGGATAAAATACGCTTAGCCATGTCTGGATCAGTCATCATTTGGTAGTAGACCACTGAACAACCAACAGCTTCGGGTAGGTTGGGATAGTGAGATTTGACAAAAGTGCCCGCCAAGACGCCATTAGACACACCACTGGCAAACAGCGCACCTAGAATGGCGCCACCGTCTTTGGGCTCAAATGCGGAACGCGCAAATCGTTTTTCAGTGGCGGCACAAGCCGTCGAGGCCGATTCATTAACCTGCGGATAATAGAACAATCCAGCCAACACAAGCAAAAGCGCAATAATCCACTTCATGGGGTCACTCCAAACCGGGAACTCAGAGTATAGCGACCGATCGTTGGTTCGCGTACCTATTTGCCAAGGGCCCGCAGTAGCGATCAGTTGGTGCAGTTGTTATGCCGGCGCCACATGTCGGGATTGTGACCCTCAGGCACGAAGGCGCAGGGATCATTGCCGCTGCCGTAACCGCGCAAAGTGTTGTAGCGGGCAATTTGTTGGGCCGATAGCAATGGCGGTGTTTCCAGGTGGCGCAACAAATGCACGTAGCGCAGTTCCGCGCGAGCGGCCGCCGCTTGGGCAATCAACTCACGCAAAGTCTCAGGCGACAAGTTTCCCGCTCGAAATGCCACTTCAATGGCTGCTTCGGCGGCAATCAGGCGTTCACCAGCCTCAATGGCCTGAACTTGCATCTGAGCAAAGATGATTTCGATAGCCGCCACTTGATCCGGCGTCAGTTCTATCTGCTCGCGTAACTCCAACAGGTGAGAAGGGCCTGGTACGCCATTGAGTTCGGCGGCTAAAGCCAGTCCCCAGCCCGCGCCCTGACGCAGATCAGCCAAATCCGTCTCAGATAGGCTTTTAATGTCGCGATTCTGAAATCCCGCGTAAGGTGATGGCGCCACGTGTGAGTGCGCGTGGCTTTTGGTTTGAGTTTGTGTCGCCGTCGGGCTTTGTGCCGCACCAAGCACTGGCAGCAAGACGAGCGCCACGGTGGAAAGAAGTCGCTTCATGAATAGGTCTCAATGTTGGGTTTAATGCAAAAAGAATGCCAGAGAGATTGGTTATCGATCAGTATTGCAGCCAAGGGCGAGCAGGCATATGATTAGGATCATGTCAAAAACCCTAGCCACCCTCTTTCGCCCGTCTAACAATCCGCAGTGGTTGCCTGCAAGCACTGTATTTCTAACGGGGCAGTGGGTACACCGAATGTATTGGGTGACTCAAGGCCGGGTCCACCTGCAGCGTCACACACCACAAGGCACGACATTGGTTCTCCAAAACGCTGGGACTAACAGCATCTTGGCCGAGGCGTCTGCCTACTCTGATAAATACCACTGCGACGCACTGGTGGTTGAGCCCACCCAATTGGCCGTCGTGGATAAGTCAGATTTTTTAGCGGCACTTGATGAAGAGCCAATTCTCGCGCGCGCTTGGTCTTGTTTGCTGGCCAACAGCGTTCAGGCTGCACGGATGCGCGCCGAAATCCGATCACTCCCCACTGTTACTAGTCGCCTTGAGGCCTGGCTTGAACAAGGCAATGTCTTGCCGCAAAAGGGCCACTGGCAATCACTTGCAGCCGAATTGAGCGTGTCGCGCGAAGCCCTTTATCGCGAGCTTGCAAGGCGGCGCGACAAAGCCGGATCGGTGTAAGTTAATTCTGTTTATTTAACCTTTTTCAACCCACGCATCACCAGCACATGAAAAAACCCCTGATCGTTACCGCCCTGCCCCAAGAACTCGCCAATAAACCCATTGCTCACGACATACCGGTGATCTTTACTGGCATCGGCAAGCTCAATGCAGCCATGGCGCTGATGGATGCCATACACACGCATCAACCAACCATGGTGATCAATTTTGGGACGGCCGGTCGTTTGTTAACGACTGTTCACGGCTTGGTCGAGGTTGCTGATGTGTTGCAACGTGACATGGTGGCAGAGCCGTTGGCGCCACGTGGCTCAACCCCGTTTGATCCCACGCCAAGTGTTTTGCGTTCGGGTTTTAGTGGGGTTCGCTGTGCCACGGGCGACAGCTTCGTGTCGGCCACTGAGCCATGGTTGACGGCACAGGAGGTCTCAATTGTTGACATGGAATTGTTTGCGCTAGCACTTATCTGCCATCGTAAAGGGATCGCTTGGCGGTCTTTCAAATACATCACTGACGACACCAATGAAAACTCAGGCCAAGAGTGGACCGATCAAATGCATAATGGCCGTGATTTGTTTCTCGCCAAGCTCGCGCAACTCATCGACGAACGCTAGCGTTCGTCGCACACCAGGTCAGTGACTTTTCGAGGAGCCCTCGAGACGCTCGATTTCGCTATAGATATGCTTAAGTGCTGGTGTCACGATCGCCACAAAATGTGATTCTCGGATCCGACGTTGAACCGGAGAAGTCATCAAATAACCGCGCGCGCCTTGATGCAACAATCCCGCTTGTGCTGCTTTTAAGCTCAGCACAGAGCCTCTCGCACGTGCTTTAAGCACGGCCACAAAACCCTCATCGCTGCCGTCAAGTGTCATGCGCGACAAGGCTAGCGTGTCATCCCACCACTGATCAAACTCATCTTGCAGCTGATCAGGCTGAACATCAAGATAACGGTTCACGTGACCCAAGGACGACTGTACCGCTCGCATTGACTGCAAACCGCCTTGAATCACACCAGCTGCCCAACCGGTTTGTAACAACACAAACTTGGCGCGAATCGAATGGATAAACGGTTGTGCAGGGTCAGCAATCAAACGATCATCGCCCACGAAGTAATTGCTCAAATGCAGCGCATACGTCCCCGTACCTTCCATCCCAGAAAAGCTGGGGCAGCTCTTCAAATCCACCGCATCATCAGCGCAATCGAGCAAGAACATCACGTCACGCGCGGTGTTCTCGCCTAACCCATCATCGATTCGAGCAATAGCGCCGCAGTAGTGCTGTGGCCCCAAGTGACTAACCCAAGGCAAACTACCACTGACCACGTATCCACCAGCAACTGATTTGGCGTGCAGCAAAAACGTCTCGATCTTGGCATAAGACTTCATTGGGTTAGACAATGCGGTACCACCTAACCCAAAACCCGACACGTGATCAAGTAACCGCTCTTGACGCAAATGCGCCGAGGCCGCGTGCTGCAAGTAGAGCCCACATACGCCATGGCACCACATTAAAAAACCTGTCGATCCACAGACCTGTGAGACTTCTGCCATTGCCTTAAGCGACAGTGACATGTCGTCATGGCCATGCGGCGCTTTCAAATGCGCACTCATGGCACCAGCACCAGCCAACTCGCGCAACACATCAATCGGATAAAAACCGGCGTCAATGTCACTGGTCAGGGGACTCAATGCCTGCCGACTGATGTGACGAACGTCTGATAGCAATGTGTCGTGTGCTGTTGCCAAACTTACTTCAAGGGCTTCCAATACGTCTAGTGATGTCATCTTGTCGTTACTCCATCAAGTGATTGGTTTTTAACGGGTCGATATTTCAAATGGGATTGGGTTGCGCATGGTGTTTGCCACTGGCGAATAACGATCCGCATGGCGCACGATTTCTTGCAGCACTTCGGGCGAGGCATCGCCTTCTAACTCAACGCTGACACGAATGGCCTGAAACCCCATCTGCGCGGGCTCTTTGTCCAGCGCACCACCGGCACCCCAAGCGGCGCTATTGCCAATGTCACCTTCAAGGAAGAGTTCTAGCTTCGTGAGCTTGACATTTTTATGGGTCGCCACCGCCGTGATACCCACGGCCAAGCAACCACCCAAAGCGCTCAGTACCAATTCGCCAGGAGCCGGTGCTGTGTTCTCACCAAACAAATGCAGCGGCTCGTCAACCACCACTGGCTCGTGATTACCCACGTAGCTCAAAGAGCGGAACTGGCCTTGCATCACCGTGTGAACCTTGTTGGTGCCACGTGACTGCGGATTGGCCAATCCCTTTTGTGCAAAGCTGGCGAGCCCTTGGGTATCAATCGGTTTCAAATACACCGAGACGGTTTGACCGTTGCTGGCGTTGTCGGCTGAAGTTGCGCTTGCGCTCATTTGTGTCATGCAGCTTTCCTTAATTGGCATATCGATCTAAAAAATCCATCTAACAAAAATCCCAGCACGCCGATCAAAACGATTGTGGCCATCAAAGCCGGATAGTCCAGCCGATCGCGCGTGTCGAGAATGAAATAACCCAAGCCGGCCGTGACGCCCAACATCTCGCAAGGCACCAAGACAATCCAAAGCACCCCGATGGCCAAACGCACGCCGGTTAAGACATGACCGGTGATGGCCGGCACCGTGATCTGCCAAAACGTCTCAGTCGCTGAAGCCGCCAGACTTTTACCGAGTGCCTGCCAGCGTGGATTGATGGCGCGCACACCGGCCATGGTGCTCAGCATGATGGGCCAGACTGCCGCAAAGGCCAGCAAAAAATAGATGGGCCGATCACCAATGCCGAACGCAATCACGGCAATCGGCATCCATGACAAAGGCGACACCATGCGCAGAAA
>Ga0209702_10000446_pt1 | contig 84881 bp, 83 predicted proteins | sample FRY01_FD_187210 | JGI IMG/M metagenome (GOLD analysis project Ga0209702, IMG submission 187210) | Freshwater microbial communities from Lake Fryxell liftoff mats and glacier meltwater in Antarctica - FRY-01 (SPAdes) (version 2) | ecosystem: Environmental > Aquatic > Freshwater > Ice > Glacier...
GGTCGCGTTCGGCATCACCAACTTCGCCAACTACCGGATCCGCGCCCTGCTCTACGCCGGCAAGCCCAACTGGCAGCAGCTCGACACGATCACACCCCGCTGAAACGCGGAGCGCCTCGAAACTGGATGGGGTCACAATCGGCTCATCTCAGGGGCACACCACGGGCACAAACACCGGCAAACGGAGGCAAACGATGATCATTCGTCGGAAGAACCAATCCGCAGGTCAGAGCAGGAATCTGGTAGCTGGAGCGGGTGACGGGAATCGAATCCGCGTTCTCAGCTTGGGAAACCGATCTTGCCCGATTTTCTAACCTGGGAAAATGACAAACGGGCAGGTGGAGGTGTCTTCCTGGTAGTAGTCCGTCCGCCCGGATCCGTGGAAATCTCTTCCGTTGTGGCACGGATGTGGCACGGCGAAGGGCCCTCCGACAGATCCTCGGAACCAACGATCGGCTGACGGGCGCCGATCATGCGGGTTCGCCACTGGCGCAGAACCGATGAGTCGGAAGCCGAGCAGGATCGTGGATGCTCACGTGCATCTGTGGGATCCGGCGCGCACCGACTGGTACCCGTACCTCTCGGGAGGCCGGGAACTCGACATGGGCGACGTGGCCGGGATGGCTCGACTGTTCGACCTTCCGACCTACCGGGTGGAGTCGGCCGGGTGGAACGTCGAGAAGCTGGTGAACGTAGCGGCCGCTACCGGCCTCCACTCGATCGAGGAGACCATCGAACTCATCGATCTTCAGATGACCGCCTCCCGTTTCCGCGGAGTTCGCCCCATGGGGGCCTCGAGCAGCGCCCTGCCCCTCGATGGTGTGCTCGACGCGCTGCAGGAACGCAGCCTCCTGTTCGAGTTGATGGCGCATCCCGATCAGCTCCGGGCCGCGGCGAGGGCGCTAGCGGCCTTCGAGGATCTGGTCGTCGTCGTCGAACATATGGGCTGGCCCCGGTCGAGTTCGGCCGAGGAGTACGCCCTGTGGGCCGACGGCATCGACGCGCTGGCCGGCCTCGGTGACAACGTGGTTTGCAAGTTGTCGGGTCTCGCCATGCCGCTGGGCACGATGCGCGCTGATGCGTTCCGCCCGTGGATCGAGCGCGCCATCGAGGCATTCGGTGTCGATCGTTGCATGTTCGCCAGCAACTTCCCCGTCGATGGCCTGCACGGCACCTTCGATGAGCTCTACTCGACGTACGCCGCCGTCACTGACGAGTTGGACGATGAGTCCCGCGACAAACTCTTCGCCACGAACGCCGAGCGGGTCTATCGCTGCTGAGTAGTGACGGGACCACGAACGACGAGGTCGTGGCGGGTTCGAGTCAGTCCTCCTCGGGGCCGACACCGAGTCTCTACAAAGCTCATTCCGAATCGTGTTGGCGTGTGCTGAACGGTTTAAATAGGTCGAACGGCCTATAGGAACTGGCACCGCCACCGCGTATTATCGAACACATGTTCGAAACAGTTATTGCCGCTCCCGCTGCGGGGGTGAACGCGTCTCCTTCGCTTCTCGGGTTTGATGTTGCGTATTGTGAGTTGCGGGCGGCGGTTGGGGCATTGGTGGTATCAGTTGTGCCTGCCGATGCTGGGGTTCTTGTAGAGCTGCGTGGCCATATCGATCAGTTAACGGCGCTGGTATGTGAGGCCGAAGTTCGTTTCGATCAGTTCGAGTTATGGCGTGATCGTGGTGCGGGCTCGTTGCGGGGTTGGTATGGCGAGGAATGCGGGTTGTCTTCTCGTGAAGCCAATCGTCAAGCGCGTCGTGTCCAGCGGGTTGAGTCCTGGCCCGAGGTTGGTGAAGCTTGGGCTGATGGCCGGTTGGTGGGCGAGCAGGTTGATGTCATTGTTGCTGCAGTGCCGGCCAGGTTTGTGTCCGAGTTCGCGCAACAGGCTGCACATATCGTAAAAATCTTGTCACCACTTAGCGTCGAAAATACTCGTGCCGCTATGCGTCAGTGGGTGAGGCGGGCCGAAAACGAAGATGGTCACGGTGCTTTCCGCGAGCGCCCATCAGGGTTGTTCCTTGATGCAACATTTGATGGCGTACAACTCTCAGGCCATGTGAGCTGTGCTGAGGCTGCTGTGCTTCAAGCGGCTATTCACGACTTCGATGTGCCAGACATTATCGATGAAAACGGCGATGTTATTGGTGAAACCCGAACAGTTGGCCAACGTACCGTGGATGCACTTGTGGCGGCCTGCCAGTTCGCTATTACTCACCGTGAGGGTGCTAGCGAGTCAGGCCGATTCCTTCCTCATGTATCGCTCGTCATCGATCTTGCCGAGCTCCAGGCGGCGGCGTTACGCGGTGCGGGTATCAGCAATAGTGCGGAAGTTGTAGCGGTTTCTGCCGCTAAGGGTTGGTCGGCAGTCGAAACGGCATGGTTCACCGATGCGTTGCATCGTCACGGCGAGGGCGTAACAATCGAGGGACTGTTACTCGATTCTGCTGCGGTCACTGCACTTTCCTGTGACTCGGTAGTGCAACGAATTGTTTCGATCGGCTCACAAGTCATTGACATGGGCAGAACAGTTCGCTCGGCCACCACCGCGCAACGAAGAGCCATCATCGCCAGAGACAGACACTGTCGAGCCCCCGGATGCCGAACGAAACCCAAACATTGCGAAGTGCACCATCTCGATCATTGGGTGAACGGCGGCGCTACCAATGTTGGTCGCATGGTGTTGCTATGCGGCACTCATCACCGAAAATTCCATCAACCAGGTTGGAAGATGCAACTCCATTGCGACGCCACCTTCACCGTGAACGCCCCATCAGGTTGGAGTAAATCAACCCTGCCGGAACGATCCGAGACCGTTCACTTCGAACTAAGCAAAGCATGAACGCTCATCGAACTCTTAGCTGTGGCTGCACTCGAATGGTTCAAGACTCGGCTGGGCGACAGCATCGCGGTACGTGAACATCGAGTACGGATACTGGGTGACAATGCGCCCGGTGGGACTCAAGTAATAGTGGCTACAACCTGAGTGCCATACCTCAACATCGGAGATCGCCTTCTGTAATACCTCGTTGTACTCATCCATGGCCTCACGTTTGACATCGATCCACGCGATTTCCTGATCATCCATGAGTTGCATGAGCGCTATTGCATAGTCGGCTTCATACTCAATCATCGGAACGAGAGAACCGGCGTTTGTATTGGGCCCATACAACATGAAGAGGTTTGGGAAACCGGTGGTGGAAATGCCGAAGTAGGCCTGTGCTCCGTCTTCCCACGCATCTTCAAGAGTGATGCCGTCTCGCCCAGTGATGGGAATTCGCGATGCGAATTTATCCACGACATATCCGGTAGCAAGAACAATGATGTCAACCTCGTGCTCCACTCCGTCGTTGGTGAGGACACCATTTTCGGTCACGCGATTGATATTTTCGGTAATCAGTTCGACATTGTCGCGGTTATAGGTTTCGTAATAGTTGTTTGAAAAAAGTGGGCGCATGCAACCCCATTGAACGGTTGGCTGCAGCTTCTCGCGTACCGCTGGGTCTTCGACAACCTCGATTGCCAGACGACCAGTAGCTTCGGACTCGGCATTGGTTGCAGGGTTTGTAAACGGCGCGTTGAGGCCCACGTAATCCATCAACAAGTCGCGGTGGGCTTGCAACGCAACAGGATCGGTTCGGAATTGTTCAATCAACTCTGGAGGATGAGCAACATCCACTTTGGGAAGAATCCAGTTGGCAGAGCGTTGGAATACCGAGAGTTTCGCGGCGTCCTTAGCGATTTCAGGAATAGATTGCACCGCGCTTGCGGCACTTCCAATAACAGCAACTCGCTTACCAGTGAGATCAAGATCACGCGGCCACGCGCCGGTGTGGAGGGCAACCCCACCAAACGATGAGAGGCCGTCAATCTCGGGATACTTCAGTTCGCCGAACATTCCTTGCGCGCTGAAGATTGTGTCGGCAGAAATTGTTTCGCCCTGATCGGTGATGAGGTTCCACTCCGAGGTTGCATCGTTCCATTGGGCCGATGCGACACCAGTGTTCAGACGAATCATCGGCCAAAGATCAAACTTGGTCACGGTGTCGCGCATGTACGCGAGGATCTCGGGCTGCGTTACGTAGGACCGTGTCCAGTCGGGATTGAGATTGAAAGAAAATGAATATCCGTGACTGGGAACATCGCAGGCAAGACCTGGGTACCGGTTTCGATTCCATGTGCCGCCAACATCGTCACCCCGCTCGAGGACAGTGACGTTGGTGTATCCGGCCTCGCGCAATTTGAGCGCCGACATGATTCCTCCCGGCCCAGCACCAATAACAACGACAGGTCGGGATTGCTTTGGTTCAGAAGTCTTGCTACTTGGCACGGTTGAGTGTTCCCCTAGGCATCGCGGCTCTCCCCCGGAGGACCATTCACGTGGTCATGACAGTAGATGGTGGTTCGCCAATGACCCCAATGGCGGGAGCCGGAGGTATCGACACTGCTCACTAAGCGTGTTTGAATTCATCTATGATTGACCTCGCCGAAACTCCGAAAGACAATCGCCTCTACGGCGGCCTGGGCGCCAAGCGTTATCGCGACGATCTCCTTGGCGATTGGTCAGGCCCGGCAACGCACTTGGCCGAAGAAAGTGCTCGTTTAGCTGCCCTCCAATGGGCAAACTTCAGCGCAAAGCGAATTGGATCAACTCTTGGCGCGGAAATTTCGGGCGTTGATCTTCGAAACGATCTTTCCGAGGATGTCATTGCTGAGTTGGCACAGGCTCTTGCCGATTACAAAGTGATTTTCTTCCGGGATCAACCAATTTCCGGTGAGCAACATTTGGCGTTTACTCGTCGCTTCGGCGAACTCGAAGTTCATCCGTTCATTCCCGCAAATGCTGAACTACCCGAACTTGTTCGTTTTGCGAAGGGCGCTGAAGCGGCGGGTTACGAAAACAGTTGGCACCACGATGTCACCTGGCGTGAGATTCCCTCCAAAGCGACAATTTTGCACGCGCTAGAGATTCCCGAAGTTGGCGGCGACACACTCTTCTCCGATATGGGCGCGGCCTACGATGCACTTGAAGATGAAATCAAAGGGCAAATCGATGGTCTTGTCGCAGTGCATGATTTCAGTTTGTCGTTCGCTCGAGCGGTTCCGCCCGAGAAACTTGAGGAGACTCGCGCGAAGTATCCGCTAGTTGAACATCCAGTTGTTGTGCGTCATCCCGTTACCGGTCGCCGCACCCTCTATGTCAATCGCAACTTCACTTCTCGCATTGTTGGGCTTGACGAAGAAGAAAGCACCCGACTTCTCGTGATGTTGTGTCGACAAGCAGCAATGGTGGAGCACCAGATTCGCTTTGTTTGGCAGAAAGATTCCATTGCTATGTGGGACAACCTTGGCGTGCAACATTACGCGTCGAGCGATTACTGGCCGCAGGTACGGGTGATGGAAAGGGCAAGCATCAGGGGAACGCGCCCAGTCGCCTAATGCTGGGCCGTACCAATTTCTGAAGCACCGAGTGGGTTGCGGCGTATGGGTGCGCCCAGATGATCCACGATCCAGTGGCGTTTAGCCCCATGCTGCTGAAGTCCTAGGGTGATTCAAATGTCGTCCGCTCAACGCCTTCTCCGCCGTAACTGGTCGCCGGAAAGTATTCACCGCCGCTCACCATCACTTCTATAGACAACACGATTATGAACGTTGGACTTCCGTAAATCGTTAGCGGCGTTGGCTCTGGCCAGCCGGGCCGATAGCGCCAACACGCTCATTCTGTTTCGCGGATTATTGGGTATCGGCGGCGCCATGATTTTCCTGGCCACACTCGCGATCTTTGTGGTTACCTTCGATGATGCAGAACGGCCAAAGGCAATTGGAATCTGGGACGCGATCGCTGGAGTCGGTGTCGCCGGTGGACCGCTTCTCGGTGGATTTCTCCTGAATCATTTTTGGTGGGGGTCAATCTTCCTTGTCAACGTTCCCATCTGCATTATTGCAATTGGGATGACCTGGTTTCTGATTCCGCCATCAAGGAGTGATGATCGCCAGTCCCCAGGTACACAAAATGGTTGGACGTTATGGAACCACCAAAGTGGTTGTCGTTGGTCTTTGTATTTCTGCGTTCGTACTTGTTTGTTACGGAATCGAATCAATCATGGCGTCGACACTTTGGGGATTCCTCGTGCGCTTCCTGTTCGGCGTGGGCCTGGCCTTCACTGCCACACCAGCAACGGAATCGATCATGAGTTCATTGCCGCGGAATCGGGCCGGCGTAGGTTCGGCCGTCAATGACACAACAAGGCAAATCGGTGGTGCACTTGGAGTGGCTGTCATTGGTTCGGTATTTGCCGCCCGGTACCGCTCGGCACTGGGAGATCTCTCCAGTTTTCCCGCCGCTGCTGCTGAAGCGGCCCAGAACTCAATCGGAAGAGCTACCTCCGCGGCGGCAGGTCTCCCCGTAGATCAGGCCGCCCAGTTGCTAAGCGATTCTCGGCATGCCTACTTGCTGGGTATGCGTCTCGGCGTGTGGCTGTGTGCGGGGCTACTTCTGGTGACGGCGGTGCTCGCCGCTAAGTTTCTTCCTTCAACTGCCGCCACGCCCGATGACGATGTTGATCGTCGCGTTGCCGAAATTGAATTGGCCTCATTAGACGACGGCATTCTCTAAAACGCGCACTATTGTTTCGTCGTTAACTACGAGCGGGGGAGAGCCATGGGCCACCGAGTGATGTTCGCAACAATGAAAGCGAATCCCGGCCAGCGCGAGGAACTCAAAGCACAATTCGATGAGGTGTTCGCACAGTCGAATGCGGAGGCGGGCACCGTTGTGTACTCGCTTATCGACGGTGACGAACCTGACACCGTTTACATGCTTGAGATCTATGTCTCACAAGAGGCGATGGATGAACATATGGGTGGTGCCGGCCTGGCAGCGCTCTATCCAAAGATCGGTCCGTTCCTCGCCGACGGCGGTGCGGTAACCGGCACGGTATTTCGGGCCCTCGACTGAGATAATTTGACAGGAAAGTGGCAACCTCCATAGGGTGTCGATATGAATTCAGCCTTTCGAAAGAAGGTCGCGGCACTTTGTGTCGCGACCGCTTTGTTTTTACCGGCCTGTTCATTTTCGAAATCACAGGTTCCGTTGCCGGATTCTTCGACCCCTGCGCCTCTAGGCGTGCCTCTGGCGGAGCAAAACAATGTGAGTCCGTACCCGATACTCGACCGACTGGGCCGGTGGAACGGAACCAGATTTGCTCCGGTGACTGCCGGCTCTATCGCAAATGGCAATGTCATCGTGATGACACATGGGTGGGCAGTTGGTTACCTGTCGACCTATGAACAATTGCAGTCTGCGTCCTCGACGCTTGTTCATTTCTGGGATGCCGGTTTCATCGACCCGGCAACAAATGCTCCTCTGAGTACGGGCTTCACTGAACTCGCGTCTGCGTTGCAGGCTGCCGATCCCACCGTGACAGTGCTTTTTTACAGTTGGATTGATCAGTCGTCAACGCTCATGAGTGCTCTGGCGGCCTACGCCCCCGAACGAGCGACGGAAGTGAATGGACATCGGATGGCAACGGCGATTGACGAGGTTCTCACTGATGGATTTTCGCCCGGTGGTGGTCAGGTGCATCTCATTGGCCACAGTTTCGGAGCCAACGTTGCCACAACCGCGGCTCTGGCGTTGCGAACAGCGCCTGCGCAACTCACGTTATTTGATTCTCCGGAAGTGAATCTGGCCCGATTCGCTGGAGCCAAGAACGATCTCCGCTACAAGTTGCCTCGACTGAACATTGGTCGAAGTGCTGGTCAGACGTTTGTCGATAATTACATCTCCGAGGTTGGCGAGGAATACCACGGCTATCCGGGTCTCGAACAGATTGTCGACACTCGACTTTTTCCGCCACCGGCGGACAACGGTGGTGAGAAGCACGAGTTTCCAATCGGCTGGTACGCGGGGACCACAGGTTCTTCCTCAACAGTGGGCTACCGCTGGTCGCCGTTAGCGGGGGCAGTCAATGCCAACCTCGGTTCGCTGTACAAACAAAACTCTGTAACGCAGCCACTTGTTCTTGAACAAGTGCAAAGCGCGCCTCCAGTAGGAGTGTCATCTCAGATCGGTCTTCAAACTTCTCCGCTTACCGTTGCTTCCAGCGCAAACACAGGAACTATTGCGATCGCCGGACAGTCAAACGTTACAAATCTTGCCTTTTCAACTACGAAAGATTCACTCTGGTTGACGTTTTCTCTCACCGGTACTGCTGGCGTTGGTCAGCTGGACTTCTTTATTGACGGTCGTCAGAGGTCATCATTGGTGGCTCCAGCAAATGGGACAGGCGCGAGAGGTCAGTTCGTGATCCTCTACGACGTTGCTCCCGGCGATCATGTGCTTTCTATTGCCAGTTCCGGTGTTGTGAGTGGAGACGGGTGGGCGATTGATCGCTTGTCGATCGTCACCGCGCCAAATATCGATCGCAATTTGACTCCTCCAGAAACCCGAAGCCTCGTTGTCTGGGCGACTGTTCTCGTTGTCGTCATTGTGGTGCTTTTCGTTGCCGCGGGGATTTGGCTGGTTGTACGCATCATCGGCGGCCGACGTAGGCGAGGATCTCAAGAAGCGCAAGTGGCTAGCTGATCGGCAGTACCACGACAGCAAAATCCTCGTTCTGGGCGACAACTGTCCCGATCTCGGGGATGTCCTTCGGCGGCACCACGATCAGGTTGGGCCAATCGCCCACTTTCCAAGCGTATGGCTGCCCGGCGATGAACCCGAGATGGCCGTAGGCGCGAACGGTGGTGCACTGTTCAACCGCGGCAACGATGCCGATTGCATCTGTCCACGCGGTTTCGGCACTGGCGGCGAGTAGAGCAGGATCAGGAAGGGCATCGCAGTTGTCGAGTATTTGGTCGGTGATGTCTCGCAAGGAAGCAGTTGTATACGCGTCGGCGTTCGATGCCGTTGGTACCTGTATGACAAGGATGGTCGAAATCGCGGCAAGGGCAACAATCTCGAAAATGACAAGAACTTTGCCAGCCTTGACCGACTGAAGAAACTTGAGATCGGTCACAAAAGCAATAAGGCCGCAGGACCAGATAATCGGTCCCAGTGAGACAACGGGCAAGAGCACATAAGCGAAATATTCTCCGCCGCTCACGGCGAGAAGAAGCGATGTTGCCAGAAGTCCGGAAAATGAAATTCCGACGGCCAAAGCGAGTCTCTGGTGTTGATTGCGGCGAAGTAGAAGACGAATTCCGAGAGCGGTCCCCGCTACGGCCAGGAGTATTTGCAGAACATCAAGAGAACCGGAACCGACGAAAGGGCTGGCGGCCCCGAATCGAAGTCCTTGTTGCGCAGGCCCCAATCCCATGATCTGTACGAGATTTCGCAGCATCGTTCCCCCATCGAATGAACCATTCCAGTTCGATTCGTTAGCAGTGAAGATGTGCAGCAAGTTGCGCTCACCAACGATGAGGTCGATGAGCGGCAAAAGCCAAAGAAGAAAAGCCACCCCAACGGCGATGTACATACCGTTACGTAATGACCTGTCCTTACGTCGTTTCCAGAGATCCCATCCGGCAACGCCCAACCCAATGACCACAATGGGCGCCGCGCTGAGGTGAGATTGCGTTGCCATTGTCCCGGTAGCAAGAAGTGCAACGAGCCAACGACTGGAGCCGTCTCTATGGAACATTGCCAGGCTTGGTACAAATGCCAAAACCCAAAACATGGCCATTTCAGGATTCCACGGTTCTAAAAAGAAACGGATGTCGAAACGAATCATCCAAAATCCGAGGACAACTGCCGCGGCGAGGAAAGCGCGAGTGGCTACTTTTCTGGAGAAGAACCACAGCGCTATTCCAATAGCGAGGATGGCAAGAACGACAATGGCGATTCCGTGTTCGGCAAATGAGTTGCCCGGAAGTAAACGGAACGGGGCTTCCCACAGGAATGGGGCGGGGCCGGGATGACGCCAACCTTGTCGCGAATAGAGCCCTACAAGTTGTTCACCGCTAAGAAATGCTCGCGAACCAAGTTCCAGTGCTGCGTAATCGCAACAGGGGATTGAACGTTCAGAAAGATACGCGAATTGCCGGAGGCCGAGATACACAAGGGGGCCAAGTAGAGCGAGGGTCGCGCCAATCCTGGTCCAAGTTGTAATTGTTATCGACCGAACGTACTGAAGCATCAGGGACTGTCAGTCCTCGTTGCTGCCAAAGCCGTCGAGGGCACGTAGGTCGCTGGGGACATCAATCGCGTATTCCTGGAGAAATTCAAGCGGAACCACAGAAAGCGTTGTTTCGTTTGTTGAGGCCATCACCACAGGCGCTGCGCAGCCATCGTGGTGGGCGCGTAACCAATTGACTGCGGTGACACACCAACGGTCTCCGGGAACGAGGCCGGGGAAGTGGTTCTGCGGCATCGGCGTGATGAGGTCGTTGCCGATACTGCGCTGATGTTCAAGAAACTCGGGCGTGACGACCGCGCAAATGGTATGAAGACCAACGTCTTGTGCATCGTGCGAGCAGCAGCCGTCGCGGAACCAGCCCGTCACCGGATCTGTTCCGCAAGATTCGAGTTCTCCTCCGAGGACATTGCGATCAGTCATAGCTTGAGTCTTGCCGATACTCGGTCGCCTCCCGGATCGGGAGTGAACATTTCAGGTCTGATTGCGGTCCCAGCCTTGGGTTCGGATGAATATTCCTTCTGCTCTTGCTGTTACTGAACCATTGATGCTCATCGTGCCGACCGTAAAGACCTTGCGGCCTTCGGTTCGGTCGAGGAATGCATCCATGGCCACTTCGAGGTCAATGAAAGTTGGTTTTTCGTAGCGAATGGAAAGCGTTCCGGTGAATCCACCCAGCTCGAGACACACATTTGTTGTTCCGAGTAGCTCATCAAATGCAAGTGCGATGATGCCTCCGTGGACCATCCCGGGAGGGCCGCTGTACTTAGCGTCAAAGGTCGCGAGGCCCGACATGTGTTGTGTTTCTGGATCGAAGGTGAGTCGCATATCGGCCGAGAGCGGGTTGAGCGCTCCAATGATTGGACTCCAGGGAAAGAAATCGACGGGATTGAATGATTGGCCGGTTGGCCCCAGCCTTCCTTGCATCGGGATGCCATCGACGCGATGGGGAGTAAGTAGCGAGGTTGCTTCGTCGATAAGAGCAGCTGCTCGATGCAGGGCATCTGTAGGTGCATTGGCAACCCGAATTGCGGAATCGAGTGCACGCGCGGCGGAGGCCACCGTTTTGGTGGCCTCCTCATCGGCGATATCCCAGCCCGCGGTAAACGGGGGCGTCGGTTCGGTCACGAGTTGTAGCCGTAGTCGCCTTGTGTGGCCGAGGAACCGGGAAGGCCCGGCTCGAGTCGACCGCTCAGCCAACCGCCATCAACAACAAGTTCCGTACCGGTGATGTAACTGGCTTCCTCGCTGGCCAGGAAGGCAACGGCGGCAGCGATCTCGTTTGGGTAGCCGATGCGCTGAATGGCTTGTTGTTGGTACGGCATTGTTTCAAGTTCAGGGGCCATGATCGGGTTACCCATAATGGTATTCACGCCGCCAGGATGAACGGAGTTCACTCGGATTCCGAAGCGACCCCATTCCATCGCCGCCGTTTTTGTCATGCCGCGAATCGCAAACTTCGATGCCGTATAGGAAACGAGTCCGTTCTTCGACGCGATGCCGTCGATGGATGAAATGTTCACGATTGAACCGCCGCCTGAATCTTTCAGCAACGGTTGAGCGGAACGCATGCCCAAGAAACAGCCAACCTGATTGATATTGATGACAGACATGTAATCGGCCAGCGAAGTGTCTTCGATCGCCGCGGGGCGAATGATTGCTGCGTTATTGACCAAGACATCAAGACGACCCCCGCCGAACTTTGCGGTTGCCGCTATCGCCGCGTTCCAATCATTTTCACTACTGACATCAAGGTGAACAAACATTGCGTTTGTACCAATGTCGGCAGCAACAGTTTCACCTTCGGGATCAAGAACGTCGGCGATAACAACTTTGGCTCCTTCAGAAGCAAACAACCGGGCTTCTGCTTCGCCTTGGCCTCGGGCCGCACCCGTAATGAGTACGACCTTGTTTTCGAACCGAGCCATATGTCCCCTTTGAAAGTGAGGGCACGGTTGCGCCCTGATGAGGGTTTCAGCATAAAGAATTTTGAGATGGCGGGCCGTCACTCCTTTGCGGCTTGCGGGGTTCCCGTCTGTGTAAGCATTGCCCCCTTACCAAGCAAAGAGGCGACAATGGCCCTTCATAAAATTCTCACTGCTGCAACCGTCATCACGATGGACGAAAAGATGCCTCGGGCAACTGCAGTAGCGGTGGGGGCCGATGGCATCATCGCCGCGGTTGGCGATCTTGAAACTTGCCAGAAGGCGCTGCCTGACTCTGAAGTCATCGATCTTGGCGACATTGCGCTTCTCCCCGGGTTTATCGAGTCGCATTCTCACCCTGTGCTTTCGGGGATGATGACCCAGCCGCCGGCGTATTGGATTGCTCCCTATGTTGGGTATCCGTCATGGAAAGACGTCACTGATCTTTTTGAAAAAACACAGAAAGAACAGCCCGCCGGTCAGACGTTGTTGTTCAATGGCCTCGATCGTCTTCTCCACGGTTGCGCGGCGCCAGATACGAAAGTTCTTGACGGCTATTTCCCTGATCGGGCAATTGTTGTTGCTGACAACTCGGGTCACGCGGTGTATTTCAATACAAAGACCATCGAGAAATTGGGTTGGGATACGAACCCTCCCACCGATCCGGTTGGTGGTTCGTTCGGGCGAAATGCCGACGGTTTGCTCAATGGCATTGCCTACGAACTTCCCGCCGTGATGCAAACCGCCGGTCCGCTCGTGGGCGAAGTCATCAAGAATCCACTTTCATCGGCCGCGCAGTGGTATTCGCTTATGGCCGGTAGTGGCATCACCTCAACATCGGAAATGACGTATCAAGACATACAGAAGCCAGCCTTCGAAGCGCTGGCCTCCATGCCCCACTGCCCGTTACGTATTTCGCTCTATCACGTCTCCACTGAAGACACTTGTGGCGCGCCGCTCGAGTCGAAAATTCCGGCGGCAATGCTTACGAAGAAGGGCATCAAGTTATGGGCCGACGGCTCTCCGTGGGTTGGCAATGTTGCCCTTACCTTCCCCTATCTCGACTCGCCCGCTACGCGAACAGCGGGGATCAAACCCGGGTTGCACGGTGTCGAAGAGATGAATTACAGCCGCGCCGAACTCGACGCCATAATTGACGCGCACGCTGAAGAAGGCTGGCAGTTTTCATTCCACGTGAATGGTGATGCCGCCCTTGATGTGGTTCTCGATGCCTACGAGGCAGGTCTCACGAAGTTCGATCTCCTGGGTACGGATCATCGCTGGCGCGTCGAGCATCTAGGTGCGGCCCGGCCCGAGCAGTTTCTGCGTGCCGCCAAGTTGGGCGTTGTTGCCTCAATGGGACCGTTCCAGTTCCAATACTGGGGAGATCTGCTCGATGGTCAAATGTTCGATCACGAACACGGTTCGCAGTGGTGTCGTGTGAAAGATGCAACCGATGCTGGTATGCGTCCCTCGTATCACAACGATGGCGCCGTCACGCCGCCCTCGCCACTCGACAACATCAAAACCTGCGTTACGCGTACCACAAACTCCGATACCGAACGCGGGCCGGAACAAAAGGTCACCCTTGATCAGGCGTTACGAGCGCAGACAATTGATGCCGCTTTCGCCTTGGGTCGCGATCACGAAATCGGTTCAATAGAAGTCGGGAAGTTCGCCGACTTTGTCGAGTTGTCGGTGGACCCTTACGAGGTTGACCCGATGCAACTCAGTTCTGGCGTCAGTGTTCTCGGAACATGGCTGAACGGATCGAAAATTGATCTCATTGCCTTCGAGAAGGCGGCTGGAGTTTCTGACCCCACTCCCCATATGCACCTAGCCACTGTGCATACGAAGTGTTGCTAATCCTTCATCGTAAAAACACTGCGAGCGCAATCGCGCAACAGATGCCGTAGATGCCGATGACCCGTCGCAGGACTAGTGGATTGAGTCCTCGGGCAAAGTGCGAGCCGAGCCACCCTCCCGCCAGCGTGAGCGGTGACATGAATGCGACGACCCACCACTGCACGGGCCCGAAAAGCGCAAAAATGATCACGGCGACAATGTTGATTGAAAACTGCAACACACTTTTGAGTGCGTTGAGTCGCTGCAGTGAGTCGATGAGGCTGATACCGAGAACAGCAAGAAGAACGATCCCAAGAACGCCACCGAAGTAAGCGCCATAGATCGCAGAGAGAAAAACACTGGCGATTGTGTAGCGAGAAGGTTTGCCGGAAATCGGCTCGCCAGTTTCGGGGTGGGTTGCCGTCATACGCTTCTGAATCATCGGCTGAAACAGAAGAAGTAATGCGGCGGCGAGGACCAGAACCGGAACAAGAATTCTGAAGATGTCTGCAGATGTGGTGAGCAGGATCACCGATCCAATGACTGCTCCTGCAAATACTGCGGGCAAGAGTGTGCGAATCGTTTTTGATTGTCCTTCGAGCTCGCGTCGGTAGCCAGCAATACCCCCGATATAGCCGGGAACAAGAGCGACGGTATTGGTGACGTTGGCGGTTACCGGGGCAAAGCCGAATGCGATAAGCGAAGGAAATGTAATGAGAGAGCCGCCGCCCGCTACCGCATTGATACCGCCGGCGAGGAATGCGGCGACTCCCAAAATGATGACGCCGCTAATGCCGAGGTGATCCATAGGTGATGATCGTAGGACCGCGCGCGGGGGTAGGCCCTCGACTCCTCATGTTCAACGGCTCGGGATCCACTGTTGAGATGATGCGTCCCCTCATGGCCGTTTTCGCGACACAGTTTGACGTGGTTCTCCATGACCAACGAGGTCTTGGCCGCACCGAGATTCCCCCCGGCCCCTATTTCATGGCGCAGTATGCCGCCGATGCGATCGCCCTCGTTGACTCTTTGGGATGGGAGACATTTTTTGTCGTAGGGATCAGTTTCGGCGGAATGGTGGCCCAAGAATTCGCCGTCACTTACCCCAACCGGGTTGAACGACTCGCGCTTTTGTGTACCTCTCCAGGTGGTGAAGGTGGATCTTCGTACCCGTTACATGAACTTCGTTCCATGAGCGCAGCCGATCAAGCCCGCATCTCGATGGACATTATGGATACTCGCTTTACTCCCGAGTGGCTTGAAACTCACCCCGCCGATCGGATGTTTGTCGACGGTCTTGCCGGCCGGAATCGTGTTGCTCCCGGTTCCGACGCGGAACGGGGCGAAATCGAACAACTCAACGCCCGTGCGGCGCACGATGTGTGGGATCGTTTGCCATTAGTGACCTGCCCTACGTTTGTCGCCGCTGGCCGTTACGACGGTATTGCTCCACTAACGAACAGCGAAAGCATTGTGCAAAAAATGCCAAATGCGGAATTGCACGTGTATGAAGGAGGCCACGGCTTCTTCGCGCAGGATGGCTCTGCGTTTCCAGAAATTATGGGGTTCCTTGCTGGTTAGTGGCGGGTGAGGGTCAACCCATCTGGTTCATGAACTGATTGAGGTCGAAGTACTCGCGCCACTTCGCAATCTTGTCGCCCTCAAATTCGAAGATCCCCAGAACCGGTAATTCAATTTCTCCGCCCGTTTCCTTTTCGAAAATATCGACGCGCTCGGTGACAACCATCGGGCCGTTCGAGATGATGTTGTCGATTCGAAAAACTTTTACCTTGAGCCCTGCTGTGAAACCCTCGATCATCAGACGGATGGCCTCATGGCCAACCATTGGGTCCACCGGAATGTTGTGGTAGATGCCATCTTCGGTGAAGAAGTCGACAATTCGGTCGTGGTCGCCGTCGGCCCATGCCTGACAAAAGTCGCGGACTAACTGCTCATAGTTTAATTCTTTGCTCATTGTTCCCCAATTCATAGACGCCGTATCGCGTTGCAGTCGTTATCTTCGCATTTTATTATGGATGGTGAAATACTCGACCCCTACTAGTTCGAGGGGGCAGAGGAATGGACCTAGTTGATATTGCGGCGGACCCATTGCCGGGTTCATCGTTGGACACCTTGCTGCGGCAGCTCCGAGACGAGCATGGAGATGTCGCACCTATCAGTTTTCGTGGCATGCCTGCCATCGTGATCTTGAGTTGGGACCTGGTTCGATCATTTTTCGCCGATCAAGCGCAATTCCCGGGTGGGGAGGTCTACCGCCATCAAATCGAACGTACCGTTGGGCGAACATTTATTTCAATAGATGGGCCGGACCACGATCTCTATCGAAAACTCGTCACCCCGGCGTTTCGATCGCGGTCGGCCATAAAGTTTGTCGATGAAGAACTCACTCCGTTGGCGCATCAGTTGCTTGATGGGCTTGTCCCTAAAGGAGAAGCCGATCTCGTCGCCGAGTTCACCGCCCGACTTCCGTTTTGGGCCATTAGTGAAAAACTTGGTTTACCGAGTGGCTATGAGGACAAACAGCGCGAGTGGGCCCTTGCTATCTTGTCGGAGCCGTCGAATCCCGAACAGGCGCGCCGCGCCGCCGATGAATTAACCGCGATCCTTGAGCCCGTTGTTGCGGAGCGTCGAGTGGCACCAGGTTCAGATGTTATTTCGCAACTTGTGCAAGGAGAGTTTCAAGGTGTGCGCCTCACCGACGAAGAGGTGTATTCCCATGTGCGGCTTCTCTTCGCGGTGGGTGCAACAACGACATCCGATGGCCTGAGCAACCTGTTCTATGCATTGCTCCATAGGCCTGAACTGGTGGCCCGGTGCATCGATGATCCTGCGGTGCGACCGAATGTTGTTCGGGAACTTTTACGTTGGGAACCACCAGTTCCGTTGCTCCCTCGCCTCGCACTCGCGGGAGGAAAATTAGGTGACGTCGATATTGAGCCAGGGACAATTGTTCTCGTCGGAATTGCGTCAGCGAATCGTGATGAAAAAAGGTTTGCCAATCCCGACGAGTTTGATTGTGATCGACCCGAAGCCGACGTGATGACATTTGGGTTTGGGACAAAATTCTGCCCCGGTAATCATATGGCGAAGCGTCAATTGCTTGCTGGGCTCGATGTCATTCTTGAGCGACTTCCAAATTTGAGGTTGGCGGCAAGCGATGGCGGTCACGAGCCTGAAGGGTGCAACCTTCGGTCCGTAGCGTCCTTGCGATGCGAATGGGATTCCTAATGGCTGATTTTAGTATTGATCCAGAATTCGCTGAACAACTCGAGTGGATTCGCGAGTTCGTCAAGGTCGAAGTTGAACCACTCGATCTGGCCTTCGCGGGCGAGGAAATGGTCTACAACAAGGCGTCAATCTTCTATGAAGAGGCCATACGTCCGCTACAGCAGGTTGTGAAAGATCGCGGATTGTGGTCCTGTCATCTCACCCCCGAATACGGAGGCCAGGGATATGGGCAAGTTCGACTTGCCTATATGAACGAGATCCTTGGTCGTTCGCAATTTGCACCGACCGCATTTGGAACCCAAGCGCCCGACAGTGGGAACGCCGAGATCATCGCCCACTACGGAACTGCGGAGCAGAAAGATCGTTACCTCCAACCGTTGCTTGATGGCCGCATCTCATCGTGTTACTCAATGACAGAACCGCAAGGCGGCGCCGATCCCGGTGTTTTCAAATGCCGCGCAGTACGCGATGGCGATGAATGGATAATCGATGGAGAGAAATGGTTCTCTTCTTCGTTGCGGTATGCGTCATTTGTCATTGTGATGGCCGTTACTGACCCTGATGTGTCTATTCATAAAGGCGCGTCAATGTTTCTGATCCCCGCCGATACTGAGGGGATCGAAGTGGTTCGCAACATTGGAGTCGGCGGTGAACCTGAAGGTCACGGCGGTCACGCATACGTTCGCTACAACAGTGTTCGAGTGCCGGCTCAGAATCTTCTTGGCGGCGAAGGGCAAGCATTTGTCATTGCTCAAACCCGTCTTGGTGGTGGTCGCTTGCATCACGCCATGCGCACGGTTGGGGCGGTGTCTCGTTGTCTCGACATGTTGTGCGAGAGGGCTCTTAGTCGCACAACCCAGGGCGAACTTCTGGCTCGCAAACAAGCAACACAAGAAAAGATCGCCGATGCGTACATCGAGTTAACACAATTCAGGTTGCAGGTACTTTATGCGGCGTGGATGGTAGATGAGCATGGTGGTGCGGCGGCTCGAAAAGAAATTGCGGCGGTAAAAGTTGCCACACCACAGGTGTTCCGCGAAGCGGTACTGCGCACGATGCAATTACATGGTGCATTAGGGGTTTCGAACGAAATGCCTCTCGCTCGAATGCTCATGACTGCGATTTCCTTGGGCATTGCCGACGGGCCAACTGAGGTTCATAAGTTCACCGTGGCTCGTGAAGTGCTGAAAAGTTATTCTCCCGTGGTCGGCGACTGGCCCAGCGAGCATCTACCTCTTCGCCAAGCAGCAGCCCGAACGGAGTACGCGGAACTTCTTGAGCGGTCAATCGCTGAGCAGTAATTCATTGCCGAAAGAGGAAATGAGTTTCTAGTAACCGCCACTAAGTTTACGGTGGTCCCAAGAAATGGTTCGATCGACATTGAGTTTCACGACCACGCGATTGTGGAGCATCATTTCGACGCCCCCCTTCATCTCTTCGGTGTACGGAGCCATATAGCGGCTGAACACGCTGACACCGAGTTCGAACATGCGGTCGGGGTCATCGATGATTTCGGCTTTACCAATGAGGGTGACGCCGCGAAGGGTTTCATAGGTCTCGCCGTCTTCTACCAAAACGGTGAGGTTGGGGTTGCGACGAAGGTTCTTCACTTTTTGTGCCTTGGCTTTGCTTTCGATGCCAATACAACCTTCGAAAAATCCGTACCACATGGCAATGGAGTGAATGCTGCCGTCGCCATTGATGGTCGACATGGTCATGGAATGGCGACCTTGAAGGAACTCATCGATCTCTTCTTGGCTCATCACGATTTTACTGCGTTGCTTTACGCCCCGCTGCGGTTGTTCCTCGGCCATGATTCCCCTCCGGTGGTCAGTCAAGTGAACGGTAACACCGACGGCGGTGAGGCCGGTTCACGAATGTCCGCCCGGCGCTAGTGTTCGAAGACTCAACAGAAAAAAGAGGGGGACTTCACATGGATCTGCATGCCGCGGCGAAAGAAACGGCCCAGGCAATGGGTGACCTTGGTGGTTCATTCATGACCGATGGCGCAACCTATGTCCGAGGCGCGGAACTTGGTTTCTCTGGTTTCGACTATTACCTCCTTGGTCGTGGTGGCGTTCTTGGTGAAACCACTGCCGATGTTGTTGCCGCCGGCTTTATCTTCTGGAACCCCGAGCAGGTTCGGGCCCGCTGGGAAGCTGGCAGCGGCGTTATGAGTCCTGTCGCCGCGGCCACGGAATGGGCGGCAACCTGTGCGGCATTCGCCGAGGCAAATCTTCCCGATGTCGAAGGCCTTTCCCGCCTTGGCGATCTTCTTACTGTCGTCGTGAATGAGGCATCGCCGGCAAACGCGTCGCTTTTTGCCGGCTGGCGATCCCTCCCCGTTCCCGGCTCCCCAAAGGCGAGGGTCCTCCATCAAATCAATGCGATGCGCGAATTGCGGGGCGCACTTCATGGGGGCGCACTTCTGGCCGCCGGAGTTTCTCCGCTACAGGCGGTGGCCTATAGGGCGCCGCAAATGGCTCCAATTTTTGGCTGGGATGCTGAATCCGTCGTTATTGATGACGATGTCAAGAGCCAGTGGAAACAAGCAGAATCCGGAACCAATATTGCGGTTGGTCAAGTGCTCGCGGCACTTAATGCGTCTGAACGCGCCGAATTTGTTGAACTTCTGAACGGTGTACTCGCCGCTTACCAAGACTCCAAGGAGGGTTGATCGAGGTGGATCTTCGTGAAGCGCTTTACACAACTCGCGCTATGCGCCGGGTCAGGCCCGAACCAATCCCGATGGAGATCCAAGCGCGAATTATGGATGCTGCGGTTCGTGCCCCGAGCGGGGGCAATGCGCAAAACTGGCGCTTTCTCCTTGTCGATGATGAAAAAGTGAAGGCAAAGATTGGGCCGATCTACCGCCGGGCAATGGCGATGCTGTGGGGTTCCTATTACAAAGATCGCCTTGACGAAGCACACGCGGCGCCAGAACTCGAAGAGTCAAAGTCGATGTTGCGAGTGCAGAGTTCGGCGCAGTGGTTGGCCGACAACTTTGAAGTTGTTCCGCTGTATCTCTTTGGGTTTACGCAACACGATACAAGTGGCTCATCGATTTTCCCGGCGCTGTGGAGTGCACAACTCGCAGCCCGTGCGGAGGGAATCGGAACATCGCTCACGCAGGTTCTTTCGTTCCATAACGATGAGGTGCTGGAAATCTTGGGAGTTCCAAAGGAAGAAGGTTGGAACATGGCCGGATGCGTTTCGCTTGGGTATCCCACCGGCAAGTGGGGCGTTGCTGCCCGTCAGCCGGCCAGCGAGGTGTCATTCCGTAATCAGTGGGGTGGCGCGGTGGGATTCGACACCACCATGCCACTGTGGCCCTAGGTCATTCCTCGTCGTTTACTGGAGCGGTTCGGGACTAAACGCGAACCACTTTTCTCGCCGGTATGAAGTTGAACCATCGGTATTTTGTTGGGCTCGGCACAACTGCGGCGGGACATCAGGATCGTCCATGTGGCGAGACCTCAGTTGGGTGAGTGCTCAGGCGATGAAGTCGAACTCAACCTGAGCGGATGTGACCCCATTGACAAACGCATTTGGCATCCATACTGGGCTGTCACCTTCTGCCATTCGCCATCCGGAGGTGCGGCGAAGAAGCTCTTCAAAGAACACTCGGAGTTCGAGGCGAGCAAGCGAAGCGCCAAGACAGAAGTGGGTACCGAAACCAAACGCGATGTGGTTATTGGGTGTGCGATCAACAATCATCTCTTCGGGAAGATCAAAGTGTTTCTCGTCGCGATTTGCCGAGGAGTACATAAGTACAACCTGGTTGCCCTTTGGAATGGTGACGCCACCAATCTCGTAATCGGCATTGGCGACGCGACACATGTTGTGCACTGGAGTGACGTAGCGGATGAATTCTTCGATCGCTACGGTGAGATCGGCACCATTGCGCAATTTGGTCAATTCCGACGGATTCTTGAACAAGTTGATGATGCTGTGAGCGATCACTGTTCGAGTGGTTTCAGCACCACCGTCGAGCAACAAAAGGCCATCGGCAATAGCGGTGTCTTTGTCGATAGGGCATCCATCAACTTCGGCAGTGGTGTAAAGCGAGAAGATGTCGTCGGCGGGGCAACTTTGCTTCGATTCGAAAAGTTCCGATGCGGCCTGAGCAAACTCCATCGCCGAAATCATTCCAACATCGTTGAAATAACGCGGTCCGCCACCCATTGCGATCGTGGTCTCGGACCAATGCTTCAGTTTCGGCCAGTCGGCTTCCTCGAATCCGAGCAACTTGCCGATCATCATTGCGGGCAGCGGCGCCGCCATCTGTTCGACAATCTCAACGGTGCCGTTTTCTTGCTGAGAGATAACTGCGGTATCAATGATTGCGTTGACTTTGGAACGGATGTCGTCTTCCCATGCATTTGCAGCACGGGGAGTGAAGCGTCGCGAAACAAGATGCCGGCGCTTGGTATGGAGCGGGTCATCAAGTCCAATGATGGCAGGATCGGCGGCAAGGTTGGGGCGGTAGCCGCCCTTTTCGCGGTCGGAGTTAATAAAGACGTCTTTGCGCTTTTCGATTTCGACGATGTCGTCGTAGCGCGAGATTCCCCAAAGTTCGTTTGTTTCATCCCAATAGGCCGGTTCGTTGGCGCGCATCCACGCATACGTGGGGTAGGGATCGCCGCCGTACAACTCTGGCGCAAGAAGATCGATAGCGAGTCGTTCCATGGGTGCCTCCCCAAAACTGTGCCAACCAATCGGTTGAACGGATCTGATGCTATCCCGGGGCCGAGGGCCGGAATTTGGCGGTACTCCACTCTTCGGGCTCGGTCTTCGGGCTCGGTCTTCGGGCTCGGTCTTGGAGCTCAGGCACAAATCGAAACACAAGTATTCCGAAACACTATTGTTTCGCTATGCTCATCCGGTATGGATGTCACTGAATCAATGGCTCAGCCCCTTTCGGGTGGAGAAACCGCTCAAAGCCCGGGCTATGAAAAGCGATGGTGGGCGCTTGTGGTTTTGTCCGGGTGTCTGTTGGTCATCACCCTCGATAACACGATCCTGAACGTGGCCATTCCCTCGCTCGTGAGCAGTCTCAATGCCTCCACCAGCCAACTTCAGTGGATCATCGACGGCTACATATTGGTTTTCGCTGGCCTTTTGCTTACCACCGGTGCGATGGGCGACCGATTTGGCCGAAAAGGAATGTTGCAGATTGGGCTCGTGTTATTTGGTCTGGCATCAATGGCCTCGGGAATGGCGCAAACCGCTAACCAACTCATCGTGATGAGAGCGTTCATGGGCATTGGCGGCGCCATGATCATGCCCTCAACGTTGTCATTGCTCACGAACATTTTTCATAACCCGCGAGAACGGGCAAAGGCGATTGGTGTCTGGGCGGCGGTTGCGGGAGCCAGCGGAGCAATCGGCCCAGTTGTTGGGGGCTTGTTGCTGCGCTGGTTTTCGTGGCATTCGGTGTTCTTAGTGAACGTTCCGCTCATCATTGTGCTGCTTATCGCCGGTCGGAAGTTGCTACCTAAATCGAAAGCAGAGGTTTCCCAAAAACTCGATCCATTCGGAGCGGGGCTTTCGATGATCGGTTTGATTTTTGTGTTGTGGGCCGTCATCGAATCGCCAACCTTGGGTATCGCTGATCCCACAGTTGTGACTGTCTTCTCAATCGGAGTGGCTGTACTTGTGGTGTTTACCTTGTGGGAACTTCGCAGCGACCACCCGATGCTCGATATTCGCTTCTTTAAGAATCCTCGATTCACGGCTGCGAACATGGCGGTCACATTGGTGTTCTTTGCCATGTTCGGTCAGATGTTCGTGATGAACCAGTACACCCAAGTTGTGCTGGGCTACAGCCCGCTTGAAGCTGGTTTACGAATGGGACCAATGTCGGTCGTAATGATTTGTGTTGCCCCGATGGCGCCACGCCTCGTTCAACACATTGGGACAAAGTTGGTGGTTGGCGTTGGTCTTGTCATTGCCGCCATGGGTGTCTTCATCGTTTCCACCGTGCCCACCACAAATGGGTATCCCACCTTGCTTGCTGGTGTGATTGTGCTGGCGGTCGGAATGGGAATGGTGATGGCGCCGGCAACCGAATCGATCATGGGATCCTTGCCCCGAGAAAAGGCCGGTGTTGGCTCGGCCATGAACGACACGACGCGCCAGTTGGGCGGAGCACTAGGGGTGGCCGTGATCGGTTCGATTCTGGCCGCCATCTACCGTCCCGGCGTGCAGAACAACATGGCTGCTGTTGGAATCCCACAGTCGTTGATTGACACTGCGAAAGAGTCGGTTGGTGGAGCGGTCATTCGTGTCGCAAATGCTCCTGGAGTATCGCCGGAGATGGCAACTCAGATTCATCAGATAGCAGTTCAGCAATATGTCGACGGGATCCATGTGGCCATGAAGTTCGGCTCGCTCGTCATTCTGATCGCCGCATTTGTGGTGTTTAAGTGGTTGCCCGCACGTGCCGAAGATGCCCGAGAGCAGAAAAGTGGCGTGCTTGATGGACTTGCTTCGCTTACCTACGCCGAAGCGGAGGGCGCGCTTGAAGATAGCGAAGTAGAAATTGAAACAATGGAATTGAAAGCGGCTGCTGAGAGCGAAGTAGAAGGCCTGCGACCGTGAGTATCGACGCTCCTGAAAAGGCTCGCCCGGGACGGCAGCGCAGCGAGGCCGCCGACCACGCCATTCTCAATGCCGTACTCGACCTACTAGCGGTCGATGGTTATGCCGGTTTCACCGTGGCTGCAGTTATTTCTCGTTCGGGTGTTTCGTCAGCCACGCTGTACCGACGCTGGCCCACGAAACAACTTCTTGTTGCCGCTGCGCTGGCGTCTATGCATGCAGAGATTGTCGATATCGATACTGGATCGCTCAATGGGGACATTGCCGTGATGGCGGAATCTATTGCCGATGCGATGAGAGTGAAGCGAGATGACATCTCCGAGGATCTCACCATGGAACTTCGCCGCAACGATGAATTTCGTGCCGCTATCAACGAGAAATTCATTGTGCCGCGACGAGAAGTCATGGCGAGAGTGATAGAGCGAGCGGTGATGCGCAGCGAGATCGGCCAATCAATCGACGCCGTCACTGCGATGGCGTTTGTTTCAGGTCCGTTCCACAACTATCGCTATGTGCAGGGACAGGAACTCACTCCCGCATTTATTCAGTCAGTGATTGTTGGAGCTCTGGCTGCGATCAGAGCGATTGCCCCTGCGTAGTGGAGCACTCAACTGGCCGTGAGACCGCGATCGCTCGAGAAAATTGCGCCGTGGATGTTGGTTGACGTTGGAGCGGCGAGCAGCGACACCAAATCGGCAATGTCCTCGGGTTCGCCTTGTCCGCGGTGACCGATGTACGGCGCCATGAGGTCGTACTCGATATCCGAGGGCATGGTGAAACCATGGGTGAGGTTGGTGACGATTCCGCCAGGAGCAACGGCGTTCACTCGCAGGTTCGTCTTGGCGTATTCCATGGCCAGTGATCGAGTGAGTTGAACAACCGCACCCTTCGTCATTGTGTAGGCCACTTGGTAGGCCATGCCCATGAGCCCGGCGTTCGATGCGATATTGACGATGTTGCCGCCGGTCTTCAAAAGCTGCGGAATTGCTGCTTGGCAAAGAAAAAACGGCCCATCGACATTGACAGCAAACATTCGCCGATAATTCTCTTCGGGCATCTCAGTGAAATGAAACCCACCGGCAATGCCGGCCACGTTGGCGAGAACATCAAGCTTTCCGTAGGTAGCGACTGCGGCCTCAACGGTGGCGAAGCATTCAGCCCGTGAGGTGACGTCGCCCACTCGGGTGGTGACGGTTCCGCCGGCCTCCGAAACAATGTTTGCGGTCTCGCTAAGCCCGTCGGCATTGATGTCGTGGAGGTACAGGCGTGCGCCCTCGGCCCCAAGGCGAATTGCGCAAGCTCGACCAATTCCCGAACCAGCACCAGTCAGAAGCGCGACTTTCTCATCGAATCGACCGGGAAACACGTTGGACATTGCCCCTCCTCATGGGTGCGAAGCGTTGATCGTGTCACATCCGGGTTGCGTCCGCGGCGGCAGATTTTGTGAGAGTGCAGAGGAGGGGCCTTGGTCGCGCTACGTTGCCATGACGTTCAGGGGGCCATGGGGGTTCTCTTGGGAAGGACTTAAATGGAGATCAAAGCCGGTAGCCGACTGGCCTGTCCCGAGTGCAGCGTTGAATTGGTGGTCGTGAGGCCCCCGACCAATCCGGTTACCCTCACCTGTGGTAGTGCTGAAATTGCTGACGCTACTTCCGATCGTCCCGGCGGCGGTCATGGTGACGCCGCTGGTGAAGGCACCCTCGTTGGTAAGCGTTATGCCGATGAAGAGTCGGGCCTCGAGGTGCTTTGCGCCAAACCCGGTCCTGGCACTCTCGGTGCCGATGGTCGTGATGTTCCTATTAAGGGCGCCAAGCCGCTTCCCTCCTCGGACTGATCGGAACGCGATACCGCTGTGAATCTTTCTCTCTTGCTCGAGATGGCATCGTCGACGCTCGACGATCGGGTTGCTGTTGTTTCCGGCGATCGTGTTCTTACCTACGGAGCACTTGATGGTGCGGCGCGTCGTGCCGCGGCGAAGTTCATCGAACTCGGTGCCACCGGTGTCGTCTATTGCGGAACAAATGATGCGTCCTTCCCCGTATCGGTATTCGCGGCGGCCTATGCGGGACTTCCGTTTATTCCGCTGAACTATCGCCTTAGTGAAGAACAGCTCCGTCCCCTTGTTGAAGCGAATCTCGGAGCAGTGGTGATCGCCGATCCGGAAACAGTTCCTGGCGCCGATCCCGCAATGACCGTGTCGCGTGAAGATCTCTTAGAGGAATATTTTTCAGCTTCGGCCGATGTCGAGCTTCCTGGATTCGTCGATCCTGAAGACGTTGCCATTGTTCTCTATACCTCTGGCACATCGGGAACGCCCAAGGCTGCACTCTTACGTCATCGTCATCTCACGGCCTATGTCATTGGCACTGTTGAGTTTGCCGGCGCCGCGCCAGAACAATCCGCACTCGTCACTGTTCCGCCGTATCACATTGCCGGTATAGCGAATCTGTTGTCCAATATGTACGCCGGCCGACGCATCATCTATCTGGAGTCCTTCGATGCGAAAAATTGGCTCGATGTCATTCGTCGTGAAGGCGTCACCCAAGCAATGGTTGTGCCAACCATGCTTTCTCGTGTTGTTCAAGAACTCGATGGGCAACCCGCAAACACTCCATCGTTGGCGACTCTCTCCTATGGCGGCGCGCGTATGCCGTTACCAGTGCTCGAACAAGCACTTGAACTTTTCCCCGGCACCGGCTTTGTGAATGCCTACGGACTTACCGAAACCTCGTCGACCATCGCGTTGTTGGGCCCCGAAGATCACGCTGCCGCCTTCGCTGGCGATCCAGTGGCCAAGGTTCGTCTTCGTTCGGTGGGCAAAGTTCTGCCCGGTATTGAAGTTGAAGTTCGTGACGAAGCCGGCACCGTGCTTACGGTTGGTGAGCCCGGGCTTGTGTTCCTTCGTGGCGAACAGGTTTCTGGTGAATACGAAGGTGGCAGTGTCGTCGACGCTGAAGGTTGGTTCCCCACCAAAGATCGCGGTTGGGTCGATGCCGACGACTACCTCTTTATTGAGGGTCGCTCTGATGACACCATTATTCGTGGTGGCGAAAATATTGCCCCGGCCGAGATCGAAGACGTGCTTCGCCGTCATCCTTGCGTCATCGATGCCGCCGTTGTCGGCATCCCCGATGACGAATGGGGCCAAGAGATTGCCGCGGTTGTTGTTCTGGGGAACGGAAAAGCGGCAACCGAGTTCGAACTCCATGAGTACTGCCGGGAACATCTGCGGGGTTCGAAGACGCCTCGGATCATCGAGTTCCGCGATGAGTTGCCCCATACCCCGACCGGAAAGTTGCTGCGCCGTGAGGTTCTGGCCGATCTCACAAAGTGAGCCGTCTCGGGCAAGGATGTCACCGTGGACTTCCGTCTCAGCGATGAACTGCTTGCGCTAAAGGAAAAGGCCGACCGCGTTGCCGCTGATGCGGTGGCACGGTATGGCCGGTTCAACGATTCCTGGCTAGTGGCCTACTCGCGTGAGTTCTCACGCGAACTGGCGCAACTTGGATGGATCGGAATGACGTGGCCGGTGGAGTTTGGCGGCGGTGGCTGTTCGCCGATTGAACGGCTCATCGTGGCGGAATCGCTCATTACCGCAGGTGCACCAATAGGGGCTTCCTGGTTTGCCGATCGCCAAATGGGTCCGGCGTTCATCGCCTATGGCACCAAAGAACAAAAAGAGAGTTATCTCCCGCCGATGTTGGCCGGGGAAACAACATGGTGCATTGGAATGAGTGAGCCCGAGAGTGGGTCCGATCTCGCATCGCTAACCACACGTGCCGAGCGTGACGGCGATGAATGGGTGATCAACGGTGTCAAAATTTGGACCAGCTTCGCCGCTCAGGCCGACTATTGCTATCTCATTTGTCGCACCGAATCGGTGCCCGGGAAAGCCCATTTAGGAATTAGCGAGATCGTGGTTCCCATGGACACTCCGGGTATCGAAGTGCGGGCAATCCGGGACATGATCGATGAACGTCATTTCAATGAAGTGTGGTTCGAAGAGTGCCGAGTGCCGATTGGCAACTTGGTTGGTATCGAGGGCAACGCGTTTGCTCAGACCATGCGCCAGTTAGAACATGAACGCGGCGGTATCGACCGGCTGGTTTCAAATCGGGCGTTGTATCTCTATGCCCGCGGTCGCGCTGTTTCCACCGACCCTATTGTGCGCCAGGAGATCGCCGCACTCGAAATTGGCTACACGGTTGGTCGATTGTTGGTGTACCGAAGTGTCCTTGGTCAAACTCCTGCCGGTTTCGCGGCAGGAACGAAATGCGTGTGTACCGAATATGAGCAGCGCGTTGCCGACTTCGCGGCGCGAGTACTGGGGGCAGAGGCCATGCTGGCTTCGCCATGGACAGCGGAAATTGCCTATGCGCCGGCCTACACAATCATGGGTGGAACCTCCAATGTGATGCGCAACATCCTTGGTGAGCGGGTGTTGGGACTTCCCCGCTGATCGATGGGCGGGGAGAGCGTTGAGCGGCAATGATGGAACCATGATCACGCTTGAAGTTTCGAACCGTGTTGCGACGGTCACGCTGAACGATCCTGGTAGGCGCAATATCGTTTCGTCGGCGCTCAATGCTGCAGTTGTTGCCGGGTTCGATGAACTGGAATCTCGAGACGATGTGGGGGCAGTGGTTGTCACCGGCGCTCCGCCCGCCTTTTGCGCCGGAGCCGACCTCGACGATCTTGGAGCCTGCGACAGTGAAGAGAAACTTCGACACATCTATTCGGGCTTCTTGCGAATTGCGGAATCACCGTTGCCAACAATTGCCGCCGTGAACGGACCTGCTGTTGGTGCCGGCCTCAATCTTGCTCTGGCCTGCGATGTCATTCTCGCTGGTGAGTCCTCTCGTTTCGATACGCGCTTTTTGCAGATCGGCCTTCATCCCGGCGGCGGAAACACATGGCGACTTCGCCGCATCACCGATCTTCAAACCACGATGGCATTAGTGCTCTTTGGCGAAATCGTCGATGGACCAAAAGCGGCCGAGATCGGTTTGGTTTGGAAATGTGTTCCTGATGATGAACTTTTATCGGTGGCTCGTTCAATGGCATCGAAAGCCGCCGCCGGTCCCCCCGAACTTGTGCGAAAGATGAAAGCCACAATTCTGGCCAACGACGCGATCACGAATTCCGAGGATGCGGTATCGGCAGAACTCACTCCTCAACTTTGGTCGCTTGGTGAACCTGCTTTTGTGGAACTGCTCGAGCGTTTGCGCTCACAAATCAGTTCGAAACCCTAAGTGGTGTTCCGCTAGTCATGGCCTCGTCTTCTATGTTGGAACTTGCCGTCAACTTTGGTCATCGAAGTCTTAAACGACTGACAGAACTCAACCTCAATCATCAAGAATCGGCCGAGGAGTTGCTTTGGAAACGATCAGAGTTCACCGGCCTGGTGCCCAGTGGTTCCGTTTCGGCGGGCGGTTCGTGTCGACTTCTTCCGACCATCGATGGTTGGTGTGCGGTGAATCTGCCACGAGAGGATGACCTTGAGCTTTTGCCCGCATGGCTGGGAGTTGAGGCACAGGAGGAGGTTCCGTGGGAATCCATTTCTGATCAGTTGCGAACTCGTCCAACCGATATCGTTGTGCGCTCCGGGCAGGAACTAGGACTTGCCATTTCGGCTCTGCCCTCTGGTGAAGAAGATGAGCAACTCCAGTTTCGGGGCACGGCCAACGCTGCTCGGCCATGGATTGTTCGCCGAGTTGGTGAGCAAACTGGCGCAAAAAATGTTGAAGATCTCAGAGTGGTGGACTTGTCCTCGCTTTGGGCGGGCCCACTGTGTGCACGTTTCCTCACGGTTGCGGGGGCTCACGTAACGAAGATCGAATCCATATCTCGCCCCGACGGCGCCCGCTGTGGAAACGCCGAGTTCTTCTCGTGGTTGCACGGTGGACAATCTTTGAAATCTGTACCGTTCGCAACTGCCGATGGTGTTGGCCATCTCAAAGAGATCATCGCCAATGCGGACGTTGTTATTGAAGGGTCACGCCCACGCGCCCTTGATCGACTTGGAATTATCCCGGCCGAGGTTGTTTCGAATCGCCCAGGAATGGTGTGGGTATCGATTACTGCCTATGGACGATGTGGTCCATGGTGTAATTGGGTTGGTTTTGGCGATGATGCTGCGGTGGCGGGCGGACTGGTTGAACAAAATGTTTCTGGTCCATCGTTTGTGAGCGACGCCATCGCCGATCCTCTTACCGGAATGGTGGCGGCGGCACTGGTGGCGGGCGCAGTTGCAGCAGGCGGAGGAGTCACGATTGATCTCGCCCTTCGAGAAGTGGCGCGCAGCGCAGCCCGTGGTGCGGTGGTGGTGTGGTGAATCACGAACCGGTTGTTGTACGCAACGCCGAGGTCGATGGAAAGCGTGTCGATGTGGCGGTTGAAAATGGCGTCATCACAGAAATTGGAGCCTCGATAGACCAAGGGAGTGACCTCGTCATCGACGCCGACGGCGCCGCAATGTTGCCGGGATTGCACGATCATCATGTGCACCTTTTGGCCATGGCCGCGAGATTCAATGGGGTGGATGTCTCGGGCGACAACACGCCGGAAATGTTTGATCAGCACATCATGGGGGCGGCGGCCAACTCCAACGGCGGCTGGATTCGTGTTGGTGGGCACGACGAGCATCGCCACGGACCGTTAACTCGAGACAGGCTTGATGTGCTTGCCCCGTTGGCCCTCGTGCGGGTTCAACACCGATCGGGATTGGCCTGGACACTTTCGTCAGGAGCCCTTCAACAGGTAGGTATCGCTGATGGTGGTGGTCCTGAAGGGGTGGAACTCGATGCCACCGGTCGGCCTTCGGGGCGACTACTGCGGATGGACGATTGGTTGGCGTCGCGAGTGGGTGTGACCGCGCCTTCCCTTGATGCGGTGGGCCGCCAACTCACTGGTTACGGATTCACAGGTGTCACCGACGCTACCTATGCGCTGGGCTCCGGTCGTACAGCAATTCTTCGTGATGCTGTTCAAAGTGGAGCAATTCGCCAACATCTCACCGTATTGGGAGTCAACGAGGAACAAGATGTCAAAGGATGGGCGCAATATGGGCCGGCCAAGATCCTTGTCGACGAACTTACTGAACCTGATCCCGATGCCCTTGCTGTGGAGATTTTGCAGTGGCATCGCCAAGGTCGTGCCGTTGCCATTCATGCGGTAAGTCGAGTGGAGACCATTACAACGGCCACAGCATTTGCCTTGGCGGGAACAATTGAGGGCGATCGCATGGAACACGGTTCGGTGTTGCCATCGGACCTCGACGAACTTCTGGCCGCTACTCATGTCACTGTGGTGTTGCAGCCGGCGTTGATCTTTGAGCGCGGCGATCACTATTTGTCCGTGGTGGATGACGATGACCTTCCGTTCTTGCACCGGGCGGGTTCGTTGCGGGCTGCTGGTGTAAGAATTTCCGCCGGAAGCGATGCGCCGGTGACCTCATGCGATCCGTGGCAGGCCATAGCGACGGCTACGAGTCGGCGCTCGCGTGGTGGTCATGTACTGGGCGAGGCAGAACGGGTCTCGGCAGCTATCGCTCTGGATTGGTACCTCACTGATCCAATGAATCCCGGTGGGGCTCCTCGTCGACTTCGCAAAGGACAACGAGCCGATCTTTGTTTGCTTGATCGACCGCTGGCAGAAGTACTCGAAGATCCCAATGCTGACAACGTGCGGTTGGTGCTCATTGGCGGCAGGCTGATGGGCCAATGACCGCCATTCACACTCCCGATGGACTTCTTGCCCGTTTAGCAAATGGCGCCGATGACGAGATTGGCGCCGCCGTCAACGAGCCGATGGTCGTACTCAATCTCGATTCATCGTACGAAAAGTCCACTCTTGAACGTATTTTGCAACTTGTTTCCTCCTCGCCAGTGATCATCGTGGGAACTGCGCAATCTCCACTGGCCGATCGAAGCGATCTCCATGGGCTCGACCTTCTTCTTTGTGCTGCTGCCGAGGCGCCGCGTCCGTGGGTGTCATGTGCCAATGGGGTCGGCGCAACTATCGCTGCTCTGACAAAGGCGGTAGGAAGTTCACCTTCAGCATCGGTGTCGTTGGCGCAACTACTTCGCGTGAGCGAATGGGCATCGGCTGCTAACGCTGTTGTTGCGGAATCATGCGTCTACAGCTTGTTGCAGTCAGGTACTGAGTATCGAAACTGGCTCGAAGGTCGAGAAGACCGAACGCCCCGTGAGCGACCTGACAAAGCAGTGGTGCGTGTCTCTCGTGATGACAACGATCTCAGGATCACTCTGGATCGTCCCGAGGTGCGCAATGCGTACGGAACCCGGATGCGAGACGAACTTGTTGAAGCGCTTCAACTTGTTGATGCCGATGCAACCATCGAACGGGCAGTTGTGAATGGAAGTGGCACCGTTTTCTGCAGTGGCGGCGACCTTGACGAGTTCGGTACTTCCCCGGGGCCGGTTCCTGCTCACATTGTTCGCACAACACGAAATGCGGGACTGGTGCTTACCCGAATCGCCGACCGAGTGACCTTCAGTGTCCATGGCGCATGTGTTGGTGCCGGAGTTGAACTTCCGGCGTTCGCCAACAACGTGGTTGCTCATCCGGCAACAACGTTCCGACTTCCCGAGATTGCCATGGGCCTCGTGCCGGGAGCGGGAGGAACTTCCAGTATCCCCAGACGCATTGGCCGTCATCGAACTCTGTTTTTCGCGCTTTGTGGCGAACCAATTGATGTTTCAACCGCGTTGCGGTGGGGCCTTATCGACAGGATTGAATCATGAGCACAGATCCAATCGAAGGTTCAAGCGATTGGGCAGCATGGCGACGAGCGGTGGACCTTGATGAGTACGAATCACGTTGGGATCGCATAGCGGAACAAGGCGGGAACCCGCACGGTGAGGTCGACTTTGTTATGGCGTATGCGCCTCGAACGGCGATTGATGCCGGCTGCGGTTTCGGCCGCGTTGCTATCGAACTTACGGCTCGGGGTGTTGAAACAATTGGTGTCGACCTTGATGCCGACCTTTTTGCACGAGCGCAGCGTCGCGCTCCCGAAATTGACTGGCGTCTCGAAGATCTGGCCACAGTCGAAATTGGTCGTACCGTCGATCTTGTTGTTGTTGCTGGAAACGTCATTGGGTTTGTGGAGGTTGTCGATCGTCCCGAGGCCGTTCGCAATTGTGCGCGTCATGTTGCTCCCGGTGGTCATCTTGTGATTGGTAATCAGCTCAAGGCGAGTTGGCCGACTGTCGAGGAAATCGATAGGTGGAGTGCCGAGGCAGGACTTGTTCTGGTTGATCGCTTCGGTGGCTGGGACCGTGAGGACTTCGATCCCAATGGCGAGTACGTGGTCACCGTGCATGGCCGTCCGAACTGAACTGTTTCCGGATTCCCCTGAACTGTTTCCGGATTGAGGGGTGCTGTGACAGGATCAAGCGCTGTGTCGAAGGGGGATGACGACCATGACTGATCTTGCCAAACCAACCGAAGTGCCGGTGAAAGACATTGGGACTCTTCGTTCTCGCGCCGCCGGTTCTGGTCCGGCGACACGAACACCGATCACGTACCCCGCCGAGCGCTATACCTCTGTTGATTTTGCAGCAAGGGAGTCCGAACATGTGTGGCCGCATGTGTGGCAACTGGCAACCACTGTCGACATGGTGGCAAACCCGGGGGATTGGGTGGAGTTCACTGTCGACAAACTTTCCTGTGTGATCCTTCGTGATCACGATGGTGCCCTTCGGGCCTACCAAAACGTCTGCATGCATCGCGGTGTCGAACTTTGCACTGGCAATGGTTCCGATCTTTCCGAGCTTCGATGTGGTTTTCATCGTTGGTGCTGGAACCTTGATGGTTCGCTCAAGGAAATTCCGAGTCGTCGAGATTTCGGTGTGATCGATAACGACTCGTACGCGTTACCCAAGGTGCAAGTCGATAGGTGGGGGCCGTTGGTCTTCATTAATTTCGATATGAATGCGATGTCGTTAGTGGAATATCTTGGCGGCGCGCCCGCCGACGCCGCCTATCTAGGTATTGAAGATTTTCATTGTCGTTTTGAAATCAGTGTGTTAGTTCCCGCTAATTGGAAGACCGCCGCCGACGGTTTTAGCGAGACCTATCACGTTCAAGGACTTCACCCTGAGCTGCTCACCATCTTCGCTGATCTCGATAATCATCAGGTCTTCTGGGATCACGTGGGTCGCAGTCGTCAGCAATATGGCGTTCCCTCTCCGCGAATCCGACCGGCGCCCACCGATCAAGAACTATGGAACGCGTTCGCCTCGGTGTACTCGGCCCGGGCGGGACTTGATGCAACAAATCCCGGCGAGGTTCCGCCAATTCCTGATGGCTCCACGTTGGTCCAGGTTATGGGTGAGGCTGTCCGTGCCGCTCAAGCGGCGAAGGGTGTCGATCTTTCGCTTTTTACCAACGAGCAGATCATGTTGTTGGATCAACACAATGTGTTCCCAAACATCACCGCGCTCTTCCATCCCGATCTACTCTCGGTGCTTCGTACCCGTCCGGGTAGCAATCCTGATGAATGTTGGCTCGACATCTTCAACTTCGACCGGGCCGGCGCTCACACTCCTCGCTCGAAACCAATGAAAATGGAAGTTCCAATGGATTCGATGGCATTCGGCACCGTTTTCAATCAGGACTTCACCATGCTCAAAACCGCGCAACGTGGCCTCCATCAGCCCGGCTTCACTCGAATCACGTTGTCGCAAGAAGAAAGCCGCATTCTCAATAACCAGCTCGCCCTTGAGCGGTTCATGGGAATTTCTCCAAGTGAGATTGAGGGCGATCTTCCCTAATGGTGCAAGTCACCCCCACTCGACGACGGGCCGATGGTGGCCCCAGTGCTCGGGCGCTTCTTATTAGCGTTCTCGGTCAATGGGTTGGTCCCCGCGATACACCCGTTTGGAATTCCACCCTTGTGGGTGCACTCGAAGCACTTGGCATCGAAGAGCGGGCCGCTCGTCAAGCGGTGAACAGAACAGCCTCCGATGGTTGGCTCGAAGGTGAGTCGGTTGGTCGCTACACGCGTTGGCGTCTCACCGAGTCGGGGCGGCGCATGATTCGTTCGGCTATGCCGCGTGTGCAGCGCTCGATCCTGGCCCAGCCCACTTGGGACGGAACCTTCTTGTTGCTGGCCATCACCGGCGTTAGCCCCGATCGCCGCATACGAGACCGACTTGCGGTGGGTCTGGACTTTGAAGGGTTTGGTGCGCTGGGCCCAAACCTTTGGGTCGCCATTGGTAGCGATGCTCGTGCCGGCGCCCAGGCGGTCCTTGAAGGGTGCGGGCTCTCCGATCAGGTGTTGTTGTTCAATGCCACCACGGTCGAGGGAGTTAACGAGCCAGCCGATGTCGTGGCGCTGGCCTGGGACCTGGAAACCGCCGCGGGCGCCCATCAGGCATTCCTCGATGAATTCGATGGGGTGGAGCCGGGCGATGACCGTGAAGCATTCGCTCTGCGCACCCGCATGGCCCATGAATGGCGGCACCTTTTAAGCGTGGACCCCTCGCTCCCCGCCGAATTGCTGCCCGCCGATTGGGCGGGGACCCGAGCTCGGGCCGCCTTTCAGCGTTCCTTTTCCCTCTGGGCCACCCCCGCAATCTCGTACTACACAATGTTGGTATCAGAGCCGACTGTGTCGTAGATTGCCGGTCATGACCGAACTCGACTTCCCCGTCTTCGACTGCGATAACCATTACTACGAGGCCATCGATGCGTTTACGCGTCACCTCGATCCTCGCACCGGAACGCGTACCATCCAGTGGTGCGAAATAAACGGTCGCAAGTACCACGTGATTGGCGGCAAGGTCAGTCACGCAGTGGTGAACCCCACATTCGATCCCGTGGCACTCCCTGGCGTGTTGAAGGATTACTTCCGCGGTAATCCCAACAACGAAAATCCCATCGAACTTTTGAAGCAACGCGAACCAATTCGCCCCGCCTATCGCGATCGCGATGCACGTATCGCCGCTCTTGACGAACACGGTCTGGAGAAAGTTTGGATGTTCCCCACCCTCGGCATGATCTACGAAGAACCTCTTCACGAAGATCCGTGGGCCGTTATGCAGGTGTTCACCGCGTTCAACCGTTGGATGAACGAAGACTGGGGTTTCAGTTATAAAAACCGCATCTTCACTGCGCCCTACATAACGCTGGTCGACCAAGACTGGGCTATTTCCGAACTTGAATTCGCTCTCGACAACGGGGCAACCAACATTGTGATGCGACCCGCAGCACCCACCACTGTTGATGGGCCTCGTTCGCCGGCCGATCCAATGTTCGATCGGTTCTGGGGATTGGTCAACGAATCGGGCATCACGGTTGTGGCTCATGCCGGCGATAGTGGTTACACCTCACAGGGTTACACCGCCGATACTGGTTTCTCCGCCTCGTTTGGTCAGCAGAGTCGTCCGCAGCCATTACGTATGGCCACCATGTTCGATCGTCCCATTGAAGACTTCTTGGGTTCGTTGGTATGCGACAAGATGTTTGAACGTTTCCCGAACGTGCGGGTTGCATCAGTGGAAAATGGTGCAGGGTTCCTTCGTGGACTTCTGAAGAAACTCGATAGCACGCAATCAAAGATGCCGGGTTGGTTCCCCGAGACACCTTCGGAGACATTCCGTCAGCACATCTGGATTAACCCATTCTGGGAAGACGATGTCCATGAGGTTGTTGAACTCGTGGGCTCTGACCGAGTCATCTTTGGTTCCGATTGGCCTCATATCGAAGGCATGCCGGTACCGCTGGATTACGTGGATGAACTGAAGGAATTCTCACCGACAGTGCAGAAGTTGATCATGCACGACAACACCGAGTTGTTAAACGCACGTCGCCCGGCCTGATCATCGCATGCAGGTGTAGAGGCGTGCAGGGGCAATGACCGAGAAGGTAAGAGTTAGTACTTGCCGTCGAGGACCCGGTCACGAATCTCCCGTTTGAGAATCTTTCCGGTAGCGCCGCGTGGAAGTGGTTCTTCGCGTACGAACCACTGAGACGGGATTGCGAACGAGGCGAGACGTTTTTTCAGGAATTCGGTAAGTTCATCGGTGTCGATGGTGGTACCGGGGGTTGGCTGTAACGCGCACACCACTTCTTCGCCCAGTCGTTCATGAGGAAGGCCGAAGACCGCAACCTCGTGAACGTTCTCATGTTCGAAGATGGCTGCTTCGACAACGGAGCAGTAGACGTTTTCGCCACCGCGCAACACCATGTCTTTAATGCGATCGACCACGTAGACGAATCCTTCATCATCGATGTAGCCAAGATCGCCAGTGTGGAGCCATCCATCGAGGATCGCTTCGGCAGTTGCCTCAGGCCTGTTCCAATAGCCGCGAATAAGCATTGGTCCGCTCATGCAGATTTCGCCTACTTCGCCGACCGGCATCGTTTCATTGTTGGGGTTCACGATTTTCAACTTCATGATCGGAACTACCCGGCCAGTGCTTGACGGTTTCTCTAAGTAGTCCGGGCCAGTGTTGCCGGGGCCGTAACCGTTGGTCTCCGTGAGCCCGTAACCAAGTTGCGGGCTGGCCTGACCTTTGAACCGTTTGCCGATCTTGTTTACCAATTCCGGAGGCATCGGCGCTCCGCCACCGCCAACATTTTTCAAACTCGAGGTGTCATATTTTTCGAAGTCGGGATGAGAAATGAGATCGTGAGACATCGTAGGGACACCAATAAAGTTGGTGACTTTTTCGCGATCTATCAGTTGCAAAGCGCGCAACGGATCCCACTTCGTCATCATCACAATGCGGGCACCAGTGGCGATGGCCCCGAGCATTATCGGGACACAACCGGTGACATGAAAAAGGGGGACGGTGAGAATGAAACATGCTTTGGGCGGGACAGGCGAGGATGCGGGGTCCGGTGCGATATCGGGCGACCAACGCAGAGATTCAACAACGTTTCGACAGGCAAACGCGAAGAGTCCTGACAGCACCGCGCGATTGGTGGACACGGCACCTTTGGGTGTGCCGGTGGTTCCCGAAGTGAACAGGATTGTTCCGTCATCCTCGGGAGCGATCTCGGCGGCCGGTAGGGACGCGCCGGGAACGAGTAGATCAGAAAGGTGTTCGCAGTTGGCCGGGAGATCGCCCTCGCATCGAACTGCGATTGCTTTGACATTGAGTGCTTCGAGTCGATCGCCAATGTGATCGATGCGCTGACGATCAGCGATGAGCACCTTGGCTCCGGAATCGACGAGACCGAATTCAATTTCGGGACCCGTCCACCACGCGTTCACCGAAACCGCTACTGCGCCAATTGATGCGATGGCACCAAATGCAGTAATCCATTCGGGATAGTTGCGCATGTCGATGGCCACGCGGTCGCCTTTCTGCACGCCATAGCGGCGCACCAGAACATCGGCGATTTCATTGATGCTGGCAATGACCTCGCCAGTGGTCCATCGTTCGTCTTCAAACACGATGAAAACCTCATCGGCGGGTCGCTCGTGCAGCATTTGAAAAAGGAAGCGAAGCGTGGGCGGCAGTTTGGCGAAAATTGGTTGTGTCCGGCCCAGCACCTCGGCCTCGGTGATCTCGAAAGGAGATCCCGGGCCAGTCACTGCCACCACTGCTTCTTCGAATGTCATCCCCACGATTTACCCTCCAGAACAATTGTTCTGACGCACGCTAGATGGCCAGCGGTGAACTTTGCTACCGCGCAGTAGATTTTTCCTCTTCGAGGCTTCGCACGGTGGCCATTCCCAGCACCATAAGGCGATTGTCGGCCCCGAGGTCGCGTACTTCAACCCGGACGAGGTGCTCGTTGCCTCTTTTCCCGTTGGATGTGGCCACGGCCACCACCGGGCCAACTCGACCAGGGCTAAGGAAGTGCATGGCAAGGTCAGTGACAATAATGCCGGGGGTGTCATCGACGGTGGGCCGGCCGGCAATGAGGCTTCGTGCTGCGGTATCAAGGGCAACCGAAGAGGAACCGCCGTGGAGGATGCCCCAAGGATTTCGAAGCCGTTGTTCAACCTCGAGTGAGATCACTCCGGGCTGTTCCCCGGCGGTGAGATTAAAAAACTGTGACGGCGAGTTGGCGTAGATGGGCTCAGTCGGCTCGGCACGTTCAAGACGAGGGATGGGTCGAATAAACGGAGGTGGACCATCCTCGGGTGTGAGAATCGCGCAGGTCATCCATGAAGAAGCAACGCCATGGCCAGAAATGTTGGTGACCTCCACGCGTGTCACAACCGAGGAACGGCCACGTCGCAACACCTGGGTGTCAAAAACAAGGGGCCCAGTTCCGTTGGGGCCAGTGAGAGCGCTTGATGCCCGTCGAACAGTGAGGTTGGTGGTGACAATCCAATCGGGAAGTGCAGCTAACCCCGATGTCATTCCGCCGATGGAGTCGATGTTGGCCACAAGTAGTCCCGTGCCCAAGCGACCATCGGCATCGAGGGTGGCGGGACGACCGGCGAAATGCCCAACCGTATGGGGGAGTGCCGCGGTGCCATCACCGATTTCTTCAATCGACATCATGAGATAGTGAGCGACACCAATTTCTGTCGGATTGCCGAAGCCCCTCATATGCGTGTCACTTCCGCCGTGGAATGCGAGCTCAGCGCACCATTGGCATCACGAACTTCGACAACGGTAGTAAGTCGGTCCTGACAAGCCGCTCCGAGGACCGTTGCCGTTGCGGTAAGGGGACCAGCGAGGCCGAGTTCAAGGTAGGCAAGATGCATGTCATGAGTGACAACCTCGCCGCCGAGCAGCGCCCGCCCGAGCGATGCAGAAGTTTCATCGACTAGCGAGGCATGCACCGCACCATGAAGGGCACCAACAGTGTTGGTGACAACAGGACGAAGTTCGATCGACGCAACACCAGTTTCACGAAAGGTGAGTTCGAGTTCTTCGATATAGGGGCGTTGGAGTTGGTCGACTTTGCTGCCCCGATTCATTGAACGGCGCCCGGGAGTCGTATCGATATGAACATCAGCAATGTGGTGCGGTTTCGGAACGATGGCGAACGTAAGAAGGGCAGAACCGGCCGGGCGTTCCTCCTCGGCAAAGAGATCGGCTTCGATGATGAGTGTGCGGCGACCGCGGCGGCGAACGTGGAGGTTGGTGCGAAGTCGTTCCATGGGGCCAGTGGGCAGAAGATGAACCGACATATCGGCGGTGAAGGCCCAGTCCGGATCGGCGGCCGAAATGGAGCACAGCCCTCCAAGCGCATCGACCAGCATGGCCACGACCGCCAACCGTGGTGAACCATCGGGTGAAACCATGAACTCATTGAGAGTGAGCCAGCCACCGATCTGGCCATCGTTCCCGATCTCCGATTCGAGACCAAGCAGACTCATGACATGGTCAGGGGGCGGATACGCCGGCGGAGAATTTTTTGAGGACTGGTCGGCGGGCACGGAGGGAGAGTCTACGGGCGACTCTGATGATGGCTGTACCGACCGATAACCTCGGGCGCATGTCCCGGCGCTCCGATGGAAGTGACTTGCACCGTTCCCGCCGAGTGGGCTTGGTGGTGATGGTGGTAGCGCTGTCGCTCCTAACCTTTTCAATGGCCGGAGCGCAGTCAACGGCAAAGGTCACCCCCGAGTCATTGCGCATCCGGGCATTCGGTGATGGCGTTACTGCGGGCTATGGGTACGATTCCCGCGGTGTGGCGTTTGCGCTAAGTGACCGAACCGATTGTCAGTGGAGAGATGAACTTTCCGTAGGGCGTTGTTCATCAAATAGCGAACTTGGCCCAACCACCCCCTCAACTGATCCGCTATTCGCTTCAGGCGGCGGCCTGACAAACGGTGTGTCATGGGCCGCTCAGGTGGCCGCACAACTTAGGGCGACGGATTTTGCAAATTTCGCGGTGAGCGGTTCGCGTTTACTCAACTGGATGGACCTGCCGGCCGATGATCAAGAGCCAGAAGAAGGTCGCTTTCATGGACTTCTTGATCAGTTGATTGCTGATGATCCCGATCTTGTCCTTGTCTCAGTTGGTGGTTCAATCCTTTTGGATCTGCCTGGAGGTCCATCGTTGGCCTGCGCCAGGTTCCACGACGCGGTAGCGGAAAGAGAACAATTCGCCGCGTGCATTGATCAGCTGCTAGCGGCCATGTTGGTAAAGCAACGAATCATGGCCATTTCATTTGATGTGCTGGCCCACACGCTCAACGCAAAGATTGTGCTCACCAGTTACCTTCCTCCTTCACCACTCTTTTCATTCCTTGATCCCTGGCAACTCAATGTGATGACCGATCGAGTCACCAAGGTGTTGGGCGAAGCAGTGGATTCAGTGAAGGAAGCCGGAGCATCTTGGGCAACTCGAATCACGTTGTCCCCTTCGCCTGCAAACCCCTACGGGAATGATTCTGCCCCCTGCGATGTACCGCGTGGACCGTTGCGGTGGTCAACGAAAACTATTGCCGAAGGCTGCCCACTCGTCAGTCGGCAGTTTGCTGCGCTTAGTGCAGGAACAGTGCCCTCGGTTGACGGGCAAAAACAATTGGCCGCTACCGCGCTTGCAGCAATTCGCCAAGCGGGCTGGAACTAGTTCTTTCGCAGTTCAGAAATCGGGAATTGGAATATTGAGTGTGGAGGCTTCGGTGCCGCCATCAATCTCGAATACCTTGCCGGTGACATAGCGAGACGCAGGCGAAGACAAGTACAGGACGCCAGCAGCAATGTCTTCGGGTTCGCCGATCATGCGCAACGGTGTATTGGCAATCATGGTGTCGCGAATTTCAGGCATCACAAGGACGGTTTCGAGAGCGGAAGTGGCGACTGAGCCAACCGCAATTGCGTTGACCCGCACCTTGGGGTTGAGGTCGGTGGCGAGGTAACGAGTGAGATGACTAAGCGCGGCCTTGGCCACGCCGTACTGAGTAAGTCCACGGGCGGCAGTGCGGCCGGCCATAGAAGAAATGTTCACGACACATCCGTGATTCTCAACAAGTTGCGGAATGCAGGCCTGGGTGAGGGCAAAGGCGGTGGTGACATTGAAATGGAATGCCGACTCAAATGATTTGGCGGTGACATCGGTGATTGCGGCAGGAGGCGAACCGCCAGCGTTGTTCACCACAATGTCAATTTTTCCGAGTTCAGCAATGGCGGCATCGGCGAATTGTTGAAGGAAATCAAGATTGTTCACGTCGCCGGGGAGAACGAATGCGCGGCGTCCGAGTCCTCGGATAGTTGCGGCCACCGCTTCGAGTTGGTCTTCGCTGCGGGCGGTGATGGCGACATCGGCGCCTGCTTCGGCCAGGGCAATTGCCGAGGCCGCTCCAATACCGCGACCCGCTCCGGTAACGATGGCGACTTTGCCATCGACTTTGAATAGATCAAGGATGCTCATGGGCACTGAGACTAGATCAGCGGCGAATCGCCTCAGTGTGAATCGTGAGCCGGTGAAGCGCATCGTTATCGATGGTGATACCGAGCCCGTAGCCGGCAGGTACCGACATGGTGGCGGTGCCATCGGTTTTGCGAAGCGTGAACGGAGCGCAAATGTCATCAGTGAAGAATCGACTGGTGGCCGCCAAGTCTCCGGCAAGAGATGCCCCTGGATGAGCAGCTAGGGCAAGGTTCGCTGCTCGACCAATTCCACCGTCGAGCATTCCGCCCACCCATGCATCAATGCCGAGTCCGGCGCAGTGGTCAAGTACCTGAACGGCCTGGAGCCAACTGCCGTAACGAGGGGCCTTCACGCACACCACCGAACAAGCACCCATATCGAGCGCTTCACGAGTGACCAACTCGGAGGTCAATGATTCGTCGAGACAGATCGGCGTGGACAGGCGGCGAGCAAGTTCAGCGTGATCAAGAAGGTTGTCGGCGGCCAGTGGTTGTTCGATAAAGGAAAGAGCGAACTGATCGAGTTCAGCAAGAGCGGCCATATCGGCCATATCGGCCAGTGAATACGCGCCGTTGGCATCGACACTAAGGGCCACATCTTTTCCAATGGCATCTCGTACCGCGGCGACAAACTCGCGGTCACGTCCGGGTGCAATTTTCATTTTCACTCTTCGGTAACCTTCGGCCACGCGAGCCGCCGCGTCACTCGCTATCTCCTGAGGTGTTTCGGCCAGTCCAAGCGCAACTCCGGCGGGAACGTTGGTGGCCGGTCCCGGAGGGTGAGGGGTAAGGAGATGGGCGAGTGAGATGTTTGAAGCGCGCCCTTCGAAATCAAGCAGAGCCAACTCGATTGCCGCTTTGGCCATGGGGTGGCCTTGAACATTGGCGAAAAGAGCCGGAAGGTCAGAGGAGGTAAGCGGTACGTCAGCGGTGAACAGGAGGGGAACAAGGTGATCGCGCAATGTGAGAAGCGCGTCGTCAACGTATTCATCGCTATAGGTGGGCTCAGGGAGTGCGGCGCATTCACCCCAGCCTTCGCTGGCGCCGCTAATGATGCGCACAATGACAGATGTGCGTGTGGAGACAGTTCCGTGGGAGGCAACAAATGGGGTGGCCATCGGTAAAGCGATGATCCGCAGTTCAACGGCGTCGAGGCGCATGTGATGAGCCTACGGTCAGCGCCCGCGGCGATCGGTGTGTGAGCCAGTGTGCGCCGGTGTGAGGCAGTGCGCGTTGGTGCGAGCCGGTGCGCGTCAGTGCGCGTCGGTAGCGGTCCTCGGTAGTCTTCTGAGATGTTCAGATTCAACAAGCCTGAGATGATCGATCCCGCCAATGCTTTGGCTGGTCGTGAACAACAAATGCCGGTTGCTGCCACCCACCTTGTGCTTGATGCCCCCATGGTGGCCCCGTTCCCCGAGGGTTTCGAGCAACTCGTCGTGGGCATGGGGTGTTTCTGGGGGGCGGAGCGAAAGTTCTGGCAACTTCCGGGGGTCTACACAACTGCAGTTGGATATGCGGGTGGCTTCACGCCGAATCCAACCTATGAAGAAGCGTGCTCGGGCCGAACCGGCCACACCGAAGCGGTGCTTGTGGTGTGGGATCCCCGCGTTATAAATCTCGACACAATCCTTCGGTGCTTCTGGGACAATCACGATCCAACCCAAGGTCATCAACAGGGCAACGACATTGGAACGCAGTACCGCTCGGCTCTCTACTTCTTTACCGATGAACAAAGAGTTGCTTGTGAGACAAGCGCTCAGGGCTTTGGCGAACTGCTTGGCGCAAAGAACTTCGATGCCATAACTACCGAGATTGCGCCGGCTGGACCGTTCTTCTACGCCGAGGACTATCACCAGCAGTATCTGGCCAAGAATCCGAATGGCTACTGCGGTTTGGGTGGCACCGGAGTCACCTGCCCGGTGGGCCTGACTGGTTCCTAGGTCGCGGGTTTTGCCCCGAAAAGGGGTGATTTCAGCCTGTGGATATCCTGTGGATTTCGCCATCTCGAGCGGGACTTTGACCAACGGCGCCAACGGGTGTGACTCAATTCCCGCGCGAGTAGCCCGTTTGGTTGTTGCATTTGCATGACGAAACCAGAAGCCTAATGGCTGCTTTATTGCGATTCCATGACAACCGGCACCTCGTCGGTCAACTCAGGATCAGCAAGAAGGATTCATCAGATGGTGAAAGCCCGAAATCTCTTCGTTTCATCCGCAGGCCCAGTGCCGTTGGTACCGATGTCAACGCATGTGTTGCACGCGGCCATTGGTGCAGTCGTCTTTGTGGCCATGATGGCCGTAGCGGTTCTTGCCGTGGCCACCGATGCCGCCGGTGTGCGCAGCGCTGAAGCCGCCGAGCTCGAGGCTGTTGTACAAACAACACCCTCCACCGATGCCGAGCCGGTCGACATGTACACCGCTATGGCCGCAGTGGCCGCGCAACTAGCGGCGTTACCCCAGCCCACCACTACTCAGGTGCGGCGACCAGCACCGGCTCCTCGACCCCGAGAAGTTGTTTCTCCTGATGACCCCGGAGTATGGGATGCACTTGCCCACTGTGAAACTCGCGGCAACTGGGCGACCACTTCGGCACCCGGTTATTCCGGGGGTCTTGGGTTTGCCCACAGCACATGGAGGTCCATGGGTGGTGGCGAGTTCGCGGCAATCGCCGCCGATGCCACTCGTGAACAACAGATCGTTATCGCCCAACGGGTACTGGAATCCTCAGGTTGGGGCGCCTGGCCGGGGTGTACGAGGCTCATGGGTCTTCGCTAATTGCGTTTGACATGACTTAGTCCGCAGTGGCGCCGCTATCCTCAGAATTCCCAATTCAACTTTGCCCATCAATCGAAGGGACCCCTCGTGGCTTTCGAACTTCCTGCTCTGCCTTACGCCCAAGACGCACTCGCTCCGCACATCAGTGCCGAGACTCTCGAGTACCACTACGGCAAGCATCACAAGACCTACGTGGACAACCTCAATAAGGCTGTTGCCGGTACTGCCGATGAGAACGCCTCGCTTGAGGACATCATCGCCAAGGCCGAAGGCCCACTGTTCAACAACGCCGCTCAGGTCTGGAATCACACTTTCTTCTGGAACTCACTTTCCCCCAATGGGGGTGGCACACCTACCGGTGCCGCCGCCGATCGCATCGCTGCGGACTTCGGTTCGTATGAGGAGTTCCGTGCGCAGATCACCGAGGCTGGCCTTACCCAGTTCGGTTCAGGTTGGGCATGGCTCGTCGAAAAGGACGGCAAGCTCGCCATCATGAAGACCGCCAATGCCGATCTTCCTTCGAAGCACGACGCAAAAGCTCTCTTCACCATCGATGTGTGGGAGCACGCTTATTACATCGATTACCGCAATGCGCGGGCCAAGTTCATCGAGGTTGTCCTCGACAGCCTCATCAACTGGGATTTCGTGAACGCCAATCTGGCTTCCTGATCTGGACAGATTCAGAGTTTTGTGAACGGGACCCCTGCGGGGGTCCCGTTTCGCGTACCGTCAGTGCTTGTGACTTCTTCACTTCTTCTCGCCGTAGTTGATCCCGAACAATTGAACGCAGTATGTGGTGCCGATCCCAACTGGGTTTGTGAGCGCATGTATGACTGGACCGGATCGAAATTTTTGACCAATGTCCTCGACTGGATCGTTGCCAAACCGCTCACAATTTTTTTGATTGTCGTTATTGTTGCGGTGCTGGCCTCGTTGTTGCGTCGGTTGGTGTCCCGTTCGATGGCGCGGGTGCTTTTGACAAAATCTCGAACTCCCATTGGACGCCAGCACGGTCTGCGTGAACGCACCTCAGGAATCTTTTTGTCATCAGGTGGCTCTTCTGTTCGAACCGAAGCTCGACGGGAGACTCTCACCGAAGTGTTTCGTTCGCTGGCCACCGTATTCGTGTGGCTTATCGGTTTGCTTTTCATTTTCGAGACTGTGGGTGTCAGTCTTGGTCCGCTACTTGCAACCGCCGGCATCATTGGTGTTGCCCTTGGTTTCGGAACCCAAACCATGGTTCGCGATTTCATCAGTGGTTTTTTTATTGTCGCCGAAGATCAATTTGGGGTTGGCGACACTATTGATGTTGGGGGGGGCGCCAAAGGAACGGTTGAACGCGTCACGCTTCGAGCTACTCACATTCGTGACTCTGAAGGAAATGTGTGGCACGTTGCCAATGGGCAGATCCTGAAAGTCGCGAACAAGAGCCAAGAATGGGCTCGGGCGCTCATCGACGTTGTTGTTCCCTATAACACTGACATCGATGCGGCTAGTGGCGTCATGCAAGAAGTCGCCGACACCATGCAGACCGATCCCCAATGGTCCAACAACATTCTTGAACGCGCCGAAATCTGGGGTATCCAAGAGTTTGATGCCGATGGTATTCATGTTCGTATGGTGATTAAAACGAAACCGGCCGCTCAGTTCGGTGTACTGCGCGAATTACGCGGACGCTTAAAGATCGCGTTCGAAAAGAACGGCATCTCGTTTGGGTATGCCGGCGGTCCGACCCAAGTGATCCTCACTCAAAAAGAAGCGCCTCAGCCGAAACCGGTGGTGGACACCAAGCCGAATATGCCGCCTTCAGACGGCGGCGGGGTCCTCGCCGAGGGTCACGATGATGCTGGCTTCGGCGGCGACGGCGATGGTGATTGACGCAGCATTTGAGGCTTCACGAACATCCTCGCTGACAGTAGCGAATGCATGTGTGCGTTCAGTGGTGTCGGAGACAGAAACGTGTTCGACCGGCCACTTCAGTGAACGCTTGGCTTCGGTTTTGGAACGGCGCACTGCGCTGAGGACCTCGGCGGCGGTGGCAAACGCAAGTGGGTTGCCGTCGGCGGCGGCGTAGCGAAGGGTCGATGCGTTGGGCCACGGCGCACGATGCACCGAACCGGCTTGCCACCAGGACCAAATCTCTTCGGTCACGAAGGGAAGGAACGGGGCGAACAAACGCAGCAATGTGGAGAGGGCAAGTTGCAGGGCGGCTTGTGCGGAACGAACCGCTTCCTCGCCGCGTCCGCCATAGGCGCGACCCTTCACAAGTTCGACGTACTGATCGCAGAACAGCCAGAAGAATGCTTCAGTGCGTTCAAGGGCGCGGGCGTAGTCGTAACCGTCGAATGCTTTGGTTGCGTCGTCGACCAACGCCGCGAGGTCGGCGAGCATTGCTCGGTCAAGCGGTTCAGTGATGGCGGAAGGATCAACAATGATGGCGACGCCATCCTCGGAGCCAATACCCAGAGCGAAGCGGCTGGCGTTGAGCAACTTGATACCCAAGCGTCGGCCAATCTTCATTTGTCCTTCGTCGAAAGCGGTGTCGGTTCCGGGTCTGGCACTTGCCGCCCAGTACCGAACCGCGTCGGCTCCGTACTGCTCGAGAAGATGAAGTGGTGTAACGACATTGCCTTTGGACTTCGACATTTTCTTACGGTCGGGGTCGAGGACCCAACCAGAGATGCTGGCGTTACGCCACGGAACCGAATTGTGTTCAAGATGCGATCGCACTGCGGTAGAGAACAACCAGGTGCGAATAATCTCGTGAGCTTGGGGGCGCATATCCATGGGGAACGTGCGAGCGAACAGGTCCTCGTCCTCGCCCCAACCGGTAGCAATTTGCGGGGTGAGCGAAGAAGTAGCCCACGTGTCCATGACATCGGGATCACCAGTGAAACCGCCAGGAACATCTCGCTGATCGGCGCGGTAACCGGAAGGAAGATCGGTGGCCGGATCGATTGGAAGCGCGGATTCCTCGGCCAGGATGGGTTGGTCGTAGATGGTTTGCCCATCGGCATCGAGCGGATACCAAAGTGGGAATGACACACCGAAGAACCGTTGACGACTGACAAGCCAATCGCCGTTCAGACCGTTCACCCAGTTTTCGTAACGAACCCGCATATGGGGTGGGTGCCAATGCAGTTCTCGTCCCCGCTCAAGCAACGTGTCGCGCAAGGCAAGATCGCGACCGCCATTGCGCAGGTACCACTGACGACTGGTAACGATTTCGAGCGGACGATCGCCCTTTTCGAAAAACTTCACCGGATGGGTGATGGGCTTGGGCTCTCCATCGAGTTCGCCCGACGCTCGAAGCAACTCGACAATCTTGACCTGCGCTTGTTTGATGGTCTTTCCGGCCAACTCGTTATGTGCGGTAACGCCGCGTTCGCCGGTCGCTGCAATCCATTCGGGTGCTTCGACAACCATTCGTCCATCGGTGGTGATGATGGGGCGGGTGGGAAGTTGTAGTTCACGCCACCAGATGACATCGGTGAGATCACCGAACGTACAAATCATGGCGATGCCCGAACCCTTTTCCGGGTCGGCCAGTTGATGGGCGCGCACTTCAACCTCGACATCGAACAGCGGGGTGCGAACGGTGGAACCAAATAGTGGTTGGTAACGCTCATCATCGGGATGAGCAACAAGAGCAACGCACGCGCCAAGAAGTTCGGGACGAGTGGTCTCAATGAAAATGGGTTCGCCATTGTCGGTGCGAGCAAACGGAAGGCGGTAATACGCGCCGGGAAGTTCGCGGTCTTCAAGTTCGGCCTGGGCAACCGCGCAACGGAAATCGACATCCCAGAGAACCGGGGCTTCGGCTTGGTAGGCCTCGTTGCGTTGAAGGTTGCGCAGGAATGCCCGTTGGGCAACGCGTCGACACCGGTCGTCGATGGTGGCGTAGGTCATTGACCAATCAACCGAAAGCCCGAGGGTGCGGAACAACTCTTCGAAGGCTTTTTCGTCTTCGGCGGTGAGGGTGGTGCACAATTCAATGAAATTGCGGCGACTAATATGCACTGGCAATTTCTTTTGTTCTTCCTTGGGCCTTTCGACCACAGGAATGGGAGCAGTGAACGTTTCGACGTAGGGCAACGAAGGGTCACACTGCACGCCGTAGTAGTTCTGCACTCGACGTTCGGTAGGAAGACCGTTGTCGTCCCAGCCCATTGGGTAAAAAACCGATTTGCCCTGCATGCGCTGATAGCGGGCGATGGTGTCGGTATGGGTATAGGAGAACACATGACCCACATGGAGTGATCCACTTACCGTGGGCGGGGGAGTATCGATGGAATAAACATCTTCACGTTCGGCGGTGCGATCGAATGAATAGGTGCCGTTTGTCTCCCAAGTAGCGCCCCAGCGGGCTTCAAGGCCCTCAAGGCCGGGCTTTGTGGGGATGTTCCAACTGTTTTTTGGGGTGGGGGCGGCCGTTGTCATGACTGGCTCACGTTAGTTCGCCATCAGTGGCTGGCTCACGGTGGGTGGGCCGGGTGCGGGTAACGTTGACCCTCGTGCTGCGACTGTTTGATACCGCTCAGGGACAGGTTGTCCCCTTTGAACCCCGCCAGCCGGGGAAGGTCGCAATGTATGTGTGCGGGCCCACGGTGTATGGGCCGCCGCATTTAGGTCACGGCCGCTTTTCATTGGTCTTCGATGTCCTTCGTCGCTATCTCACTTGGAGTGGCTTTGAGGTGAACTACGTCTCAAACATCACCGACATCGACGACAAGATCATCAAAAGGGCCAACGAGGAAGGTCGCGAGTGGTCCGATATCGCTCAAAAATGCGAGCAGGTCTGGTGGAAGGCCATGGACGCCATTGGTGTGCAACGGCCCACCTCCAATCCGCATGCCACCGCGTATGTCCCTGAGATGGTCCAACTTATTGCCGACCTCATTGCCCGCGATGTCGCGTACGTATCCGAAGATGGCGTCTACTTCATTCCGTCTTCGGTGGCCGACTACGGGTTACTTGCTCGTCAATCAATCGAGTCATTGCAGGTTGGTGCTCGGGTTGAAGTTGCCGGTCACAAGCGTTCGCCCATCGACTTCGCGTTATGGAAGTTCACGAAACCGGGCGAACCGTCATGGCCCTCGCCTTGGGGCGAAGGTCGCCCGGGTTGGCATACCGAATGTGTCGTGATGTCACTCGATTTACTTGGTGACGGATTCGATCTTCACGGTGGCGGACAAGACCTTGCCTTTCCGCATCACGAAAACGAACGGGCACAAGCGATAGCGGCCGGTCGTAGGTTTGCCACGCATTGGATGCATAACGGGTTTGTTGAAGTGGGAGGCGAAAAGATGTCGAAGAGTCTCGATAACTTCACGAACCTTCTTGATCTTGTTGAGTCCACCGATCCACGCGCGTATCGCGTGCTCGTGCTTCGAGCGCACTACCGCTCGCCAGTCGAAGTCACTCGGGCAACAACCGATGATGCGGCTGCTTCATTGCAACGTCTCGATACGTTTGCTCGAAACGCATCGCGTGCTGGTCTGGCCGGCCAACCAGATACCGAGGCCATGGCCGCGTTCCGCCAAGCGATGGATAACGACCTCGATACGCCCGCGGCAATCGCGTTGTTGTTTGGTTTAGTGACACGGGCCAACACCGCGCTTGCCGCTGGCGATCGCATCGCTGCGGCTCCACTTGCTGCTGCGGTGTTCGAGATCTGCTCAGCGGTTGGCTTGGTGCTGAACGCGGGCGGCGATGAAGTGCCAGCCGATGTTCTTGAGCGCGCCCGTCAGCGTGATGAAGCTCGGGCCGCCAAAGACTGGGCCGGCGCCGATGCCATTCGCTCCGAATTAGTTGATGCTGGTTGGCTTGTCGAAGACACAGCGGATGGCACCCAGGTCCGTCCCGCGTAATGGCCGACACGCAGAAACGTCAACGGTATCCTCGCGGATTCGGAGTCATCTGGACAACGGTGGCCGTTGACCTCATTGGTTTTGGCATTGTTCTGCCGATCCTTCCTCAGTACGCCGAACGGTTCGGTGCTGGTGCTTGGGTTATTGGTTTGTTATCGGCCTCGTTTTCGCTCATGCAGTTGGTATTCGCCCCTATTTGGGGAAAGTTAAGTGACCGCATTGGTCGGAAACCCATCATCATCGTGTCGTTGTTTGGTACCGCAATTGGTTCGTTGCTCACCGGCTTTGCCCCTGCGCTGTGGGTGTTGTTCGCCGGCCGCATCATCGACGGAATTTCTGGTGCGTCGGTGTCAGTGGCCCAAGCCGCAGTTGCCGATGTTTCGCCACCGCGACAGCGCGCAAAACTTATGGGCATGGTCGGCGCCGCATTTGGGGTGGGCTTCGTTGCCGGTCCCGCAATTGGCGCGCTTGCCGCATTAGGGGGACCGAAAATTCCTTTCTTTGTGGCTGCAGCCATCGCGTTTGTGAACGGAATCGTTGCGCTGAAGCGTCTTCCTGAAACCGCCCATGGTGTTGCCGGCCATCCGCGTGCTCGTCCTGCCGAAGTAGCGGCCCGCCAAGCAGAGTTTGCCGCCGAGATTGCCGAGTTTGACGCGCTTGACGCGAGTGGCGAGGTTGACGCGATTGTCGCTAACCCCGTGCTTGATGGACCAGGTTTGGCGGAGCCCGCTCATCGAGGTTCACGCCACGCACACCACACACCGCTCCGGCAACGAGATGTCATTGTCCGTCTCATCATTGTTTCGTTTGTCGGCATGGTTGCATTCAGTGGATTCGAATCAACGTTCTCGTTGTTAGCCAGTTCTCGTTACGGCCTCGGACTTTCCGCAACGGCCGCGGTCTTTGCCGGTATTGGTGTGGTGCTTGTTGGTGTGCAGGGTGGGCTTGTTGGTCCCGTTACTCACCGTCTTGGCGAAACCGGAACGATTCGACTCGGTTTGGTCGCTGTAGTTGCCGGCCTGGCGTTGCTGGCCTTTAATTTGGGTTGGCCCGGTTTGGTGATGGCGTTGTTGTTGTTGGTGATTGGACAAGGACTCGCTACGCCCACGCTGTCTTCCGCCATAGCGGGCCGAGCGGGTAGGGACACCGGGGTATGGCTCGGTTGGCAGCAATCAGCCGGTGGTCTGGCCCGAGTACTCGGACCCATTACGGCCGGTGGGTTGTTTCAGTGGGCGGGCATGGGTTGGCCCTATGTCGTGGGGTCAGTTCTCACCGGTTTGGCCCTCGCATTACTTCCCGGTCGCTCCAAGGATGCAGAAGCGGTTACCGCGCAGTAACTTGTGGGCGTCCCGTTGGGCCCCCGCCCCAGCACCTGCAAACTGTGAGGTACGCCGATGTCCGATTACAGCCTCGATCTCAACGATGATCAGCAAACGCTGGTTGATTGGGTTCACACCTTTTCCGCCGATGTCGTGCGGCCCGCGGCCGAAGAATGGGATGAACGCGAAGAGTTCCCGTGGCCGATTGTTCAAGAGGCGGCCAACATTGGTCTCTACGGCTGGGAGTTCATGGCCGCCAACCTCGCCGACCCCACCGGTCTGTCGATCGTTCTCGCCATGGAGGAACTGTTCTGGGGCGATGCCGGCATTGGTCTTTCCATCTTTGGTTCGGGTCTTGCCGCCGCCGGAATCAGCGGGAACGGCACGCCCGAACAGGTCATGGAATGGGTGCCGCAGTGTTATGGCACCGCCGATAAAATTCAGCTCGGTGCGTTTTGTGTAAGTGAACCCGATGCCGGATCCGATGTTTCCTCATTGCGCACTCGCGCCGTATACGAAGAAGCCACCGACGAATGGGTACTCAACGGCACCAAGGCCTGGATCACCAACGGTGGCATCGCCGATGTGCACGTGGTGGTTGCCGCGGTGGATCCTGCGCTGAAGGGCCGCGGCCAGGCCAGCTTCGTCGTGCCGCCCGGCACCAAGGGCCTGTCGATGGGGCAGAAGTACAAAAAGCATGGCATCAAGGCCTCGCATACTTCCGAAGTCGTGCTCGAGGATGTGCGCATTCCTGGTCGTTGTCTGCTGGGGGGCAAGGAGAAGCTGGACGCGAAACTCGCCCGCGGTCGTGAAGCCGGGAAGACCGGCCAGAAGCAGCCGGCCATGGCCACGTTCGAGGCAACCCGCCCGGCGGTGGGCGCGATGGCACTGGGCGTGGCTCGTGCCGCCTACGAGTACTCGCTCGAGTACGCCAAGGAACGCGTAGCGTTCGGTAAGCCGATCATCATGAATCAGGCGATTGCCTTCAAGCTTGCCGATATGAAGATGGAGATCGACGCTTCGCGGCTGCTGGTGCACCGCGCCGCGTGGATGGCTGCGAACCGCAAGGAGTTCAAGAACGGCGAGGGCTCGATGTCGAAGCTCAAGGCCAGTGAGACCGCGGTGTGGGTGACCGAGCAGGCCATCCAGATTTTGGGTGGGTACGGCTATACGCGTGAGTACCCGGTGGAGCGTTGGCATCGCGATGCGAAAATCTTCACGATCTTCGAGGGCACTTCGGAGATACAGCGGCTGGTGATCAGCCGTAACATTTCGGGCCTGCGCATCGAGTAGTCGAACTGGCCGCGGGTCGGGCGAGGGCTGGACTGGCGTCAATGCCTCAGCTTCTGATCCGGACTGCGCCGCTGGAGGCTTTACAGAACCCAGTCCGAATCACGGATTCGACCTTGTGGCGGTGGCGGGGCCGGACAGGTGCGTAGGGTCAGGGCCATGATGCGCTTCAACCACATGGAACTGACCTTCGCTCCGGGCACTCTCACCGAGGAGTTTCGCGACCGGGTGCGCTCGTTCTACGGCGAACTCTTCGGTTGGGAATGTCGCGACACCGAGATCCTCGGCCAGAGCGGCCTTTTGATGATGCTCGACGAACGGGCCGCGCAGTTCATCCTCCTGGCCGAGAGCCCGAAGCCGATGTCTTCGCCGGGCTACGACCATCTCGGTCTGTTGCACGACACCCGCGAGGAAGTCGACGCTTTGTGCGAGCGCATCGCCACGATGCAGGAAACCGAACCGGAGATCCGGCTCAAGATCTACGAGGACCTGGTCAATCCCGCGAGTACGGTGCACGCGTTTTACGTCAAGCACCTGCTGCCGATCTGGTTCGATGTGCAGGTCATCGAATACAGCGAACCGCCGGCGCAGGATTGGTCCTACGCCTGACGCAGACGTTCCGGGCCTCGCTACGGCGCCGGGCCCGGTCTCCTGAACGAGAGCCTCGTGGGAGTTCCTCCAATGTCTAGTGTTTAATAACAATCAAACACTAGACACTTGAGCTATGATGTCGGCGTGCCTGCAGGTGATCGTGCCCACGCGGTGGCCGAAGCGTTCGAAAATCTGGGGCTCGGCGCCGTAGCGAAAGCCGACACTGTGGTGCTCGACCGTCCCGGTCTGAAACCGATCAGGGTCATCTCCGGCCTGATCGAAGCGGGCGGCCGCGGTCCTCGCATCGTGGTAGCTGACCGCATCTCCGAGGCGAAGCGAGCCGCGCTCGATGCGATCGGGTGCGGCTGGCTCGACCTGACCGGCCACCTCAAGTTCACGGCCCAGGGTGTGTGGATCGACGCCGACGTCCCCGGAGTCCGCGGGACTACCACGTCACGGACTGTCACCCCGCTGGGAGGAGAAGTGATCGCGGGGGTGTCCATGGCGGCACTCATGGTCTGGCCGGAACCCTTGCCCGGTGTACGTGCTGTCGCTCGCGAACTGATGGCCTCCCCGGGAGGCGTGTCGCTGGCGATCAAACGTCTCATCGAGGGTGGCCTGCTCACCCGCGACCATCGGGCCGTTCCCGAGCTCTTCTGGGCCATCGCCGAAGTGTGGCGTCCCGATTGGATTGAGGTGCCGGCTTCGGTCGTGACCTCGGCCGTGGTCGTCGGAGCCCTCGCGGCAGCCAAGCTCGGGGCTCCGATCGCCACGAGCCCCGGAGCGCTGGGGGAGTTCCTCGTCACTGACTCGGCCCAGCTAAAGCTCATCGCGATCAAGGGCGACCACGCCGTCGGTCGGTCGAAGCGCGTACGGATAGCAACTGCCCCTTCGCCCTTCGCCACAACCCAGACCTCTTCGGCCACGGTTGCGGGTCATCCCGTGGCCCACGAGGTCATCGTGGCGCTGACGTTGGCCACTGACCCCGCCCGTGGCGCCGAGACCGTTCGCACCTGGGCCGGCGACACTCATGTCTGGTGAACTCGTAGCGCTGCAAGGATCGGCGATGGACAACTTCATCGCCTCCATCGCTTGACTCGCTCCGACCGGACCCGTGGTTATCGGAGGTCTGCGGTGATGTGCCGAGTCGGTGGCGAGCACCGAAACCGCCATGGTCGGAGTGGCGACGGTGGACGCCCTCATCGCCATGAAGGCCCACGCCCTGCGCTACGCCAGTACCCAACGTCGTATGGTCAAACGATCCAGCGACCTCTACGACCTGTTCCTGCTCACGCTCGCCGCTGGGTCTACCGCCGTGCTCGAGAACGCGCCGTGGGACCTTCGCGACCAATGCCGTTCCGCCCTCGCCGCCGACCTAGAGGACATTGAGGCCGCCGCCGCCGTGTTGCGCAGATCAGCCGTGCCGGCGCAACGTCGACGCAGACACCCTCACGAGCGTTGTCGCCGATCTGCTTGAGCGGCTCGGCTGAAGCCTCGCGTCCTGGTCGAAAACGACGAGGGGTCTTGCCCCTGTACCAAGGGCCTGGACCTCGACGGTTCTGTTCACCAGCTCATTCGATTCCGCGAGCCCACCGAATAGCGCGTGCGACTGATCCGGACTGTCTCGCTGGAGGCTCTACAGAACCGAGTTCGCTCTGTGCCTCGACGGCGGGTGATGTGCCCTGACTATGCGGCCTGCGATGCTGCGGTCTCTACGAGCCTTGCGAGGTTGTTGGCCGTCATCGTCCTGAGCCGAAGCGAGGGAACCGTGTCGGTCCATCGTTTGAGGGCGCTGTGGTCGAATCCGGCGGGCAGTTCGAGCTCGGGCATGGTGACCCTGCCATTGCGCGTCGAGAACAGGTACACAGTGTCGAATAGCGCCTTCTCCGGCGTGGCGACTCCAGCCCGGATGCCGGTGGCCCCCTCGAAGCCCCCGAACAGGTCGGGGTGGATGTGGTGGATCTCGTAGCGGCCGAACGCCGTCTCCACCGTCTTCGCCCGGTCGAGGGACGCGGCGAACACGCCACGGGGGATCTGCTCGATCATCCCGTGGCGTGAGAGGGCACTCCAGCCTGAGATGTAGCTGGGGTAGGGGTTGGTGAGGACGGGGAGCACCACAGCCGGATCGGGGGTTTCCCGGTTGATCTGCCAGATGCCATGTCGGATCTTCATGATCACTCCAGACTCCGCCAGACGCGACAGCAACCGTGCCGCCACGGGCAGCGAGGTTCGCCAGGCCACGGCGGCCTCGCCCGTGGTCAAAACGGGCCGGCCAAGTACCTGCAGTCGTGAGTATCGGTCAAGTGCCCTCATGTCGCACCTCCGCTCGGTGTAGCGCTCGCCGCGATCTCACTCAGGCTGTCGGTTAGTGCCAGACACATCCGGTCCCATTGCGGCTCGTCGTAGAGGGCGACCAGCTCGGCGTCAAGGAACGGCGCTACCTCGCTTGTGAAGTTGCTGAACGGGATCGCGAGGGCCCGCATCGCCGCCTCTGCGGCGTAGGTCGCATCTAGTCCGCTGAGATCTGGCTGAGCGGAGCGGCGCTGCCGGAACAGCAGGTCCAGGTCGAATATGTCTCGGGCCTTGGTCTCGCTGCGGAGTGCGAGAGCAGCGATCTTCTGGTCGATGGCCGCTGTCTCGAGGTAGTGCCGCACCGTCGGCGCATCCAGAGCGTACGGACGGACGACCTCGTTCGGGACGAGGTCGAACCCAACATGGGCGCTCTCGCCGCCCCTGCCTGAGAACTCGACCTTGGTTCGGATGAGGTTATGGTGCTCCGGGGCTCGCAGTCCGATTTTCCACCGAAGAGTCGTGTCGGTCTGCTTGGACGGTGACACCTCGGCGATCTCGATCTTGGACATTCTCGCAAGCAGTGACATCGCTTGGCCATTCAGTGTCGACTGAACTGTCTTGGCGACCAGTAGGGCGTCACGGCCGGCGAAGTCGAGATCTATGTCGTTCGAGTAGCGGGGGCTGCCGAAGAAGTAGCGGAGGTTCGCGCCCCCCTTGAGCGTGAACCACTCAGTGTTGCCTGGTGCTAGGGCGCGCAGGAATAGCAGGTGAAAGATCTCGATGATCTGTGCCTGAGTTCGCTGTGCCATGGGATTTACTATACGGATTATTATCACCAGTGACAAGAATCCGTATCGTTGAGATTCTCTGGAATCGAACCATCTCGGGGAGGTTTCACGGCTCCGAGGCACATAACTGCTGGTCAGAGCGCTGCAAGGCCAAAAGTGTGGCGATGCACCACGAAACCCGGGACATATCAGAGGCTCTACAACCCAGTCCGAATCAGTCTGACGAACCGCAGACGCTCTCGAACTCGTTACCGGGAACGATGTGGAGTCCAGAGGAGTCGGCCGCGGTGAGCCAGTGCCAGCCCTCCTCGAGGTCGAGTTCGGGGGGGACCCTGCGCAGAGCGCCGTCGGCGATTCCTCGACCTTCCCGGATGCGTCGGAGTGTGGCCCGCGGATGACGGATCATCGTGCGCAGTGCCCGGTGCGATTCGGTCGTCCCGAATGAATCAGGGACAGAGATGATCCCGATCCCGAAGTCCACGTCGAGGATCGACCATTCCCAGTCCTTCGGCAGTCTCGCGGTGAGATCGACGAATGCTCGCCAAGTCTCCCCGCACCACGATGCGGGCAGGCTGCGCGGTGGTGTGACGACCAGTTCCGGTTCGTGTGGGAGCACGTCGTGGCAGACGACCACGCCGCCGGGTCTCACGATCTCGATCGCGAGCAAGAGCGTAGTAATCGAATCGGTGTAGGTGTGCCACGGATCGACGAAGACGATGTCCGCTCGCACGCGGGTTCGCCGTGCCAGGGCCACGAGTTCGGCCAGAGTCAGGAGATCGCGCGCGTGGGGTAGTCCGGCGCGGGGTAGTCCGGCGCGGGGTAGTCCGGCGCGATGCATGTCGTCGGCGTAACGCAGAGTCGTCTCGCTGGTGAATCCCGTCAGCTCCGGACGGCCCTCCATCTCGATCGAGGTTGATGGCGTGACGATCTTGACCAGTTCCTGAAACCCGTGGACGCGGCGGAGATGATCGAGCACGTCCCAACGCATGAGGCTCGACGGTTCAGCGCGTTCCATGAGGTGTCCAATGGGGAGTGATCGGGCGGGAGTCCCTTCGAGGATCGTAGAGGTTCTCGTCAAGGGCAGGGTCGAACGCCTTGGGCGATCGCCGCGGCGTACGCGTCGGCGCCCGGCTGCACGCGGTCAGTCGCCCCCGACCGAGGCGAGTCGAGATCCCGGGATCGACGCCACCAGCCTGAGGAGGGTCGGGGTCAGGGTCGTGGCGGTCTTGTTCGCTCTTGAGAGTGAGTAGATGCGTACCTCCGCCAATGTTCCGTCGGCCGACAGTCCGCTTACCAAGAGATCTGCGCCGTACACGGTGCTGGTCGTCGCTACGCGCACTCCGCCGGCCGCCGAGCCGGCGAACGGTGTGAATTCGGAGGTCTGGGCGAACGTGACGTGCTCACTGTGGTCGGACGGACTCAGCAGGTACAAGGCCGGACCAGCGTCGAGCGCCGATCCCGCGGAGAACGTCCTCACGGTGCCGGGTGCGCCGAGCATGCCGAGGATGATGCTCTGCGCGCCACCCTCGGCTCCGGCCACCCACCCTGTGGTCAGCGAGACCCCGCCCATGTAGGAGGGATCGAACGCCATGAACTCCGAGGTCAACACCGGCACCGGCGCCGTCGAGTCGTATCCGGTGTGGTTACCGGATGCATTCGCCGACGCGCTCGGATCGTTCACGGTGTAGAGGTCGTAGCGGAAGGTCTTGACGTTGGCGGGACTGCCCGGGCCGGGCACGGTGATGATGCTCGCTCGGCCCGACATGGCGTCGACCATCCCCGCGGCGACCGATACGCCGGTCTTCGAATCGGCGTAGGGAACGACCGTCGAGAAAAGATCCGGAGTAGTGCCGGTGTCGGTCGGCAGGTACGAGGAGTAGATGTTGACCTGCGCTCTGATACCCGGGCCGGAGCCGACGATGATGTTGTCGGCCAGTCCCTGCGCAGAGATGTTGGCGGTGGCCACGTCGACGCCACCGCGGAACCCAGCCTCGAAGGCGGTGAACCGGGTGAGCTCGGTTTCGAACACGGAGGTGGCGCCACTAGCGGCGCCCGAGTAGGCGACGACCTCAGGTGCTGCCCCGGCGCCGGCGCCGACGACAAGGTCGAGCACCTGGTCGCCGTTTACGTCGCCCATCGTCACCGTGGGCGTTCCCTCGAAGCCGGGGAATGGCGTGACGGACCGCAGGAGGCGATCGCCGTTGCCGTCGTAGACGTTCACCGATGCCGACACTCCGGGCGAGCCGGGTACCGCCACCGCGTATGTCGAGACGGCGGGAATCACGTTGATGATGGCCATGAGTCCGTTGTCCTCATGGTTCAACCGATGGCAGTGGATCACGTAGGTACCGGTGTACTGGACGAACTTCGTGCGCAACGTGAGCGAACCGGGCGTGATGACGTTCCCGGCCGCGTCCATCGTGGGATAGGGGACATTGGCGTTGTCCTGTCCCCACATCTGGACACCGGTCGTCGTTCCGGCCGTCGGGTCGACGACCTGTTGGACCTGGAAGTCGTTCACGTGGATGTGCATCGGATGCTCGTCGTTGTTCAGGTTCACGATGTTCCACTCCTCGACTGAATCGAGACGCGGCTGGATCATAGTGATGTACGGGAACGCGTTTTCGTTGAACTCGTACATGAACGCCTTCGGGTCGTTGTTGCTCGCCAGCGTGTTGCTGAAGCCTCCCGAGATCGTGAGGGTCCGTTTCACATCAGGCGTCACTGTCGAGGCATCGAAGAATGATGTGTAGGCGTTCAACTGCCGCCCGGCATGAAGCTTCCGCCGAAGAACCCTGATCGCAATTTCTCGCGTCCCTGAGCGGATTCGCAGCCGGTCGGGAGGTTTCACGCCGGTACTGTTGGGCCAGGGTGCGGTCACGCACGAGGCTCACCTCGTCCTCGGGTTTCACTGAAACCCACACGCCTCGTTATCCTCGTTGTCCGCTCCGATCGCCCCGCCCGCTGGCTGCGGACATCGCTCCTACTGGCCGGCGCCGCTCACGCTCGGCCCGGCGGCGACTACTTGTCGGATCTCATACCCGCATGCGAAGGCGCCCGTGGCTTTGTGAGCGGTCCGTTCGATCTCGACCTCGGGGAGTACTTCACGCAAGAACTCGAGCTCGGTGGTGCAGGCCTGACCGAACCGGGAGGCTACGGCCCAGATGGCGCAGCTATGTAAGGACATCCGGTAAGCGCCGTCGGGGAGCTTCTCAAAGTCGGCCAGATATCCGTCCTCGTCGAGCATGGCGGCGAGGAACGCCACCTTTTCGTCGAGGTTCTTGCCCGCCATCTGTGTCTGAGCTTGTGCGACCCGACGATCTCGGCGCCGCTCGAAGATGAGAGAGACGAGCTCTGGGTCTTCCTCCTCGATATGGCCGAGCAACTCCACCGAAAGGTCGACGGAGGCCTGGGAGAGTGCGGCCTCGGCCAGATCGGTGCTGTGGTAGAGGTCGGTCGGGCGCCCCGGCCGGCCTCGCTCCTGACGGGCGGCGACAACCCCGGCGGCCCGGAGAGCGGCCAGGTGTTGACGGACACCGCTCGAAGTAATCCCCAGAGCCTCTGCCAACTCTTCGGCTGATGCCTCGCCTCGCCTCTTCAGCGCTACCACAACCTGCCTCTGAGCGGGCGAGAGATCGGCGAGGGGTTCGTGGGCTGGATCGATCACCCTCTCACTCTAGCGCGGGCGGGGCCAAAGTGCCAGTTTGACAAGTATCAACTTGCACAACTATATTCTTAAAAACAAGAAACCGCAGCACTTAGGGAGACGAGACGATGACTCGACCAGAGATTGCGATCACCAGGCACAGCACTATGAGTGAGGTCCTGGAGGCATACCCCAGCGCCCAGAGCGACCTGTTCCGCCGCTCTGGCGCGGTGGCGTCATGACGAATGTCTCAAGCGAGGTCCGCGAGCTGGCCAGCCAGGAGTACCAGTACGGGTTCGTGACCGAACTCGAGACCGACGCCGTGCCGCGGGGCCTGAACGAGGATATGGTTCGGCTGATCTCGGCCAAGAAAAACGAGCCGGACTGGATGCTCGAGTGGCGGCTCAAGGCCTATAGCGGCTGGCTCAGTATGAAAGAGCCCAACTGGCAGAAGGCCAACTACGCGCCGATCGACTACCAGGACATCATTTACTACGCCGCCCCCAAGCCAAAGGTGGCCCTCGCCAGCCTCGACGAGGTTGATCCCGAGGTGCTGGCCATGTTCGACAAGCTCGGAATCTCTCTGGCCGAGCAGGGGCGCCTGAGCGGCGTCGCTGTCGATGCCATCGTCGATTCGGTGTCAGTGGCCACCACGTTCAAGGAGAAGTTGGCCGAGGTCGGTGTCATCTTCTGCTCGTTCTCCGAGGCGGTCCAGCACCACCCCGAACTGGTGCAGCGGTACCTCGGCACCGTGGTCCCCCGGAGGGACAACTTCTTTGCCGCTCTGAACTCCGCGGTGTTCTCCGACGGCTCGTTCTGTTACATCCCCAAGGGTGTGCGCTCTCCGATGGAGTTGTCCACGTACTTCCGCATCAACGCGGCCGATACCGGCCAGTTCGAAAGGACGCTCATCATTGCCGAAGAGGGCTCCTATGTCTCCTACCTCGAGGGCTGCACCGCCCCCATGCGTGACACCAACCAGCTCCACGCCGCGGTGGTCGAGCTGGTGGCCCTCGATAACGCCCAGATCAAGTACTCCACGGTGCAGAACTGGTACCCGGGCGACGCCGAAGGTCGGGGCGGCATCTACAACTTCGTCACCAAGCGGGGCAAGTGCGCGGGGGTGAACTCGAAGATCTCCTGGACCCAGGTGGAGACCGGCTCGGCTATCACATGGAAGTACCCGGGAGTGATCCTCCAGGGCGATAACTCGGTGGGCGAGTTCTACTCGGTGGCCCTTACGGCCAATCACCAGCAGGCCGATACCGGCACGAAGATGATCCACATCGGCAAGAACACCAGCAGCACCATCGTCTCCAAGGCCATCTCTGCCGGCCACGGCCAGAACACCTATCGGGGCCTCGTGAAGGTGGCCGCAGGCGCTACTGGCGCTCGCAACCACACCCAATGTGACTCGCTGCTCTTGGGCGGCGATTGTGGTGCCCATACCTTCCCCTATATCGAGGTAAAGAACCCGACCGCGCAGGTTGAGCACGAGGCCTCCACTTCCAAGATCGGCGAGGACCAGCTTTTCTACTGCCGCCAACGCGGCATCCCTGAGGAGGACGCAGTGTCGATGATCGTGAACGGTTTCTGCCGTGAGGTATTCAAGGAACTGCCCATGGAGTTTGCTGTCGAAGCCCAGAAGCTTCTCAGCGTCAGCCTGGAAGGGAGTGTCGGATGATGCTGCAGATCGAGAACCTTCACGCCAGTATCGGTGGCAAAGAGATCCTTCGGGGTGTCAACCTGGAAGTTCAGGCCGGCGAAGTGCACGCCATCATGGGGCCGAACGGCTCGGGCAAGAGCACCCTCGCTCAGGTACTCACCGGACGCGAGGGCTATGAGGTCACCGGCAAGGTCCTCTTTCTCGGCCAGGACCTTTTGGCCCTGTCGCCCGAGGAACGTGCCGCGGCAGGGGTATTCCTCGCCTTCCAGTACCCGGTGGAGATCCCCGGGGTCGGGAACCTCTACTTCGTGCGCACGGCGCTCAACTCACTGCGCCGCCAGCAAGGGCTCGAGGAACTCGACGCTATTGACTTCCTGTCCCTCGCCCGAGAGCGGATGGCTCTGGTCGAGATGGACGAGAGCTTCATGAGCCGCTCGGTCAACGAGGGGTTCTCCGGCGGCGAAAAAAAGCGTAACGAGATCTTCCAGATGGCGGTCCTCGAACCGAAACTCGCCATTCTGGACGAGACCGACTCGGGCCTCGACATCGACGCCCTGCGGGTTGTGGCCCAAGGGGTAAACGCTCTGCGGAGCGAGGGTCGGGCCATGTTGGTCATCACCCACTACCAGCGGCTGCTCGACTACATCGTTCCCGACTTCGTGCACGTCTTCGCCGACGGGCAGATCGTCCGTTCCGGCGACAAGGATCTGGCGCTCGAACTTGAGGAGCACGGCTACGCCGACCTGGAGCCCTCGGCCGCTTCGGTGGTCGGAGCAACGTCATGACCGCCACGGCCACCACGGCCACCACCGGCACCACCGAGTCACCCCGGGGCCTCGCCGGCCTCGAACTCGCACCTAACGGCCACCAGCCGGGCTGGTTGGCCGAGGTGAAGCGCTCCGGCCTTCAGTGGGTAGCCGAGCATGGGTTCCCCACGCTGGCCGACGAGGACTGGAAGTACACGCGGGTCGATGCCATCTTGGATCTGCCATTCGAGGCGTGCGTAGCCGGAATGAATAATGGGCTGTCGCCCAGCGCTATCGACGAACTTGCCGGCGACCTCGGTGGCCCGCGGCTGGTCTTCGTCAACGGCTACTTCGCTCCCGAGTTGTCATCGCTCACGACGCTTCCCGAAGGTGCCACGGTGACCAGTCTCGCAGAGGTGCTGGCCACCGACGCCGAACTTCTCGAACCGTTCCTGTCGCTCCCGCTTAGCACCCAACACCGCGGGCAACCCCACGCGCAAGACCACGCTTTCATCGCTCTCAATGCCGCTCTCTGCGAGGACGGGGCGTTCATTCAGATCCCGCCCGACACCACTCTTCCCGCGCCGATCCACCTTGTGTTCCTCTCCGAAGCCGGCGCCTCCCCCCTGGTATCGAGCCCTCGGTCGGTGGTACTCGCCGGTGCCCGCAGCCGGGCCACGATCGTCGAAACCCATGTTGGGAGTGGCGGTGTGTACCTCAAAAATGCCGTCACCGAGGTGGTCCTTGACGAGGGCGCCCAGATCGAGCATTACAAGGTCCAGGACGAGGCCGATACCGCGTTCCACATGGCGGCCCTGCACGTGCGACCCGGCCGGAACAGCAGCTTTTCTGCCCATACGCTGGCCCTCGGGGCCGCTATCGCCCGCCACGAGGTCTGGGTGCGGCTCGAGGCCGAGGGGGCAGAAGTGACCCTCAACGGTCTGTACCTGCCCGAGGGGAATCAACATCACGACAACCCGACGTTGATCGAACATGTCGCTCCACGCTGCACCAGTCGTCAGCTCTACAAGGGCGTCCTGGGCGGGCATGGCCGGGGAGTGTTCAACGGGAACATCGTTGTGGGCCCTGAGGCGCTGGGGACCGTGGCTCACCAGACCAACAAGAACCTGCTCCTTTCCGATACGGCGGAGGTCGATACGCGGCCGCGGCTCGAGATCCTCACCGACGATGTGCGCTGCACCCATGGGGCGGCGGTGGGCCAACTCGACGAGGAGGCCGTGTTCTACCTGCGCTCGCGCGGTGTGGGCCACCAAGAGGCCCGGGGCATGCTCACCTACGCATTCGCGGGCGAGATGCTGAATCTCATTGGAGTGGAGCCGCTGCGAAACCATGTCCAGAACAAGGTCGCCAAGCGGCTGCGGGCAGTACATGTGGAGGTGCAGATATGACCGCTCTGCCCTCAAGTGCTCTTGTCCCAAGCTCGCAGCTCGGCGAGGCCGGCGAAGCCAGCCCGAACGGCAGGTGCGCCTTCGATGTTGAGGACCTCCGCCGGCAGTTCCCGATCCTGGGCGAAACGCCCTACGCCAAGCCCCTCGTCTATCTCGACAGCGCCGCCACCAGCCAGAAGCCCCAAGCGGTCATCGACGCCATCTCGCAATTTTACTCGAAGGACAACGCCAACGTTCACCGGGGCGTGCATTACCTCTCTGAGCGGGCCACCGAGGCCTACGAGGGCGCCCGGGCCAAGGTCCAGGGGTTCCTCAACGCCGCCCGCCCCGAGGAAATCATCTTCACCCGGGGCACCACCGAGTCCATCAACCTGGTGGCCCAGACCTACGGCAAGACCCATCTCGGCGAGGGCGACGAGGTGCTCATCACGGCAATGGAGCACCACTCCAACATCGTGCCCTGGCAGATGATCTGCGCCGAGCGTGGAGCCCAGCTTCGGGTGGCGCCCATCGAGACGTCCGGCGAACTCCTGCTCGAAGAACTCGATGCTCTCATAGGGCCGAGGACCAAGCTGGTGGCCGTCACTCACGTTTCGAATGCTCTCGGCACGATCAACCCCATCCGCCAGATCGTGGACATCGCCCACGCCCGCGGCGCCCGGGTGCTGGTCGACGGCGCCCAGGCCGCTCCCCACCTCAAACTCGATGTGCAGGCGTTGGGCTGCGACTTCTACGCTTTGTCGGGCCACAAGATGTACGGCCCCACCGGCATCGGCGTGCTCTACGGCCGTAGCGAACTGCTCGAGGAGATGCCCCCCTACCAGGGAGGCGGCGACATGATCGCCTCGGTCAGCTTCGAGAGCACCACCTATAACAAGATTCCCTACAAGTTCGAGGCGGGCACCCCAGATCTGGCTGGAGCAGTCGGGCTGGGGGCGGCCATCGACTTCCTGAATGGCCTCGGCCATGAGGCGCTGGCGGCCCACGAACACGACGTCCTTGCTTATGGCATGGAAGCGCTTTCCGAACTCCCTGGCCTCAGGCTCATCGGCACGGCCCCCGCCAAGGCCAGCGTGATCTCATTCCTCATCGATGGCGTGCACCCCCACGACATCGGGACGATTCTCGACCGCCAAGGCATCGCTATTCGCACTGGTCATCATTGCGCCCAGCCGCTGATGAACCGCCTCGGGGTCGCCGCCACCGCCCGCGCCTCGCTGGGCTGTTACAACACGCGTGCAGATATCGACGCGCTTGTGGCCGGCCTCGGCACCGTCAGGGAGATGTTCCAATGAGCAGTGAACTCCAAGGTCTCTACCAGGAGGTGGTCGTCGACCACGGCCGCCATCCGCGGAACTTCCGCCAGCTCGAAGACGCCACCTGCACTGCCGAGGGCGTCAACCCGTTGTGCGGGGACCAACTCACGCTTTACGTGAAGATGGCCGACGGCCAAATCGAAGACATCTCTTTCCTGGGCGTCGGTTGCGCCATCTCGCAGGCCTCGGCCTCTTTGATGACCGCGGCCGTCAAAGGTAAGAACGAACAGGAAGCCCTTGCCCTGTTCCGTCGTGTCCATGTCATGCTCACTGAAGGACCCAGCGGCGAGGTCCCGCCCGAAGAATTGGGCAAGCTCGCGGTGCTGTCCGGCGTCTGGGAGTTCCCGACGCGGGTGAAGTGCGCCAGCCTCGCCTGGCACACGCTAAGAAACGCCCTCCAATCCGAATCCGAATCAACCGTCGACCCCGTGTCCACGGAGTAGGTGACCATGACTGACCGACAAACATCGATCGAACTCCAGCGGGACTGCGTGGCAACGGTGATCCCCGGCGGCGACAAGATCACGCTCCAGAGCGGCGACCAGGTACGGGTCACCCAGTCCCTGGGCGGCAGTTTCACCGTCACTACCAGTCGGGGTTACCTGGCGCGGATCGACGGCACAGACGCCGACGCTCTCGGTCTCGAACCTCCCCGTGTGGCTGACCAGCCAACCACCTCCGGAGAGTTCGCCCTGGAGGACGTGTTCAAGCAACTCAGGACCGTCTTCGATCCGGAGATCCCCGTCAATGTCGTGGATCTCGGACTCATCTATAGCTGCGAGGCGCATCTGCTCCCCGCTGGGGGACACCGGGTGGAGATCAAGATGTCCATGACCGCTCCCGGCTGCGGGATGGGCGACGTACTGCGCGAGGACGCCATTGCCAGGGTGCAGGAGGTTTCCGGCGTTACTGAGGTCGACGTCGAGCTTGTGTGGGACCCGCCTTGGGGCCCGGAGCTCATGTCCGAAGCCACCAAGCTAGAGCTGGGCATGTTGTGAAAAGAAACGAACCGTCGGCGCGCAATTCGTCGGCCAGTGTCAATGCCAATGTCAATACCACTGCCAATACCACCCGAGCAGCCCTACCAGAGAAGGACACATCACCATGAAGGTTTGGATCGATCAGGATCTGTGCACGGGCGACGGTCTGTGTGAGGAAATTGCCCCAGAAGTATTCACTCTTCTCGACGATGGCCTGGCCTATGTCAGGGAGGGTGCCACGATCTTCGCCAAAGCCGAGGGCAACGCCGAGGGGGCCGAGGGTATGGCCAATATCCCCGACGGAATGCTCGACGCCACGATCGAGTCCGCCGAGGAGTGCCCCGGTGAATGCATATTCATCGAGCCCTAGAGGCAACCGTGCCCGATACCGCCGACCAAGAGGAACCCGAACCAGTGCAGACTTCTAACTCGGACCACGACCACGATCACGACCATGATCACGACCATGCGTCGCACGCGGCGGCCCCGTCGACCCCTCGCCAGGACAGGCTCCCGGGGATTCGTCACCTCGTAGCGGTGGGCAGCGGTAAGGGCGGGGTGGGCAAGTCCACCGTTGCCGTCCATCTGGCCATGGCTCTCCACCAGGCTGGTTACTCGGTTGGGCTGGTCGACGCCGACGTGTTGGGGCCGAGCATCCCCGTCATGCTTGGGCTCCCGAGCGGCGAGCCGCCGGAGGTGGCCGAGGACGGCAGGATTATTCCCGCCCAACGACACGGCCTGAAAGCCATCTCGATGGGCATGCTCCGAGGTGACGACAATCCGGCCATCCTGCGCGGCCCGATGGTGGGCAAGTACCTGAATATGTTCGTGGCCGGTGTGCAGTGGGGGCAACTGGATTATCTGATCCTCGACCTCCCCCCCGGGACCGGCGACACCCAGTTGACCCTGGCCCAAAGTCTTCCCCTGTCAGGCGCGATCATCGTCACCACGCCTCAGGATGTGAGCCTGAAGATCGCCCGCCGCGGGGTGCGGATGTTCGAGACGGTGCAAGTTTCCATCCTCGGCATTATCGAAAACATGAGTACCTTCACCTGCCCGCACTGCGGGAAAGGGACCGACGTCTTTAGCAGCGGCGGTGGTGAGCGGATGAGCCGGGAGCTCGGCGTGCCGTTCCTGGGTGCGATTCCCCTCGACATCGACATTGTCACCGCTGGCGACGATGGACGTCCGATCCTCCTCGATAAGCCCGATTCATTGTCGTCCCAGTCCTACATGGCTATTGCCTCGGAGCTGGCCCGGCTGGTCGAAGGGCTCCCCACCGCCACGCTGAAGCCCTTCGTGTGGAACTGGGAGACCAACGAAAGCGAGCCCGCATGGGTGGATACCGCTGCCCTCCCATCGGGAGCGCGGACCACCCCCATTGGCTTTCGCCAGCACGACGCGCGCACCCTCTCGGTGCTCTGGGAGGACGGGCAGGGTGCCGACTTCGACGTCCGGGACTTACGACTGGCCTGTCGTTGCGCTCTGTGCGTGGAGGAGATGAGCGGCCGACCGCTCCTGGATCCGGCCAGCATCCGACCCGACGTGGCCCCACGGACGGTCACCAGTGTGGGCAACTACGCCATCACCATCAAATGGAACGATGGTCACAGCACCGGGATCTACGCGTTCGAGTATTTGCGGGCCCTGGGCGAACACGACCTAGTGGGGGTGGTGGAAGATGTCTGACCTCCTGCCCGTGGATCTGACTATCACGATCCGCTCCGAGACCTCGTTCGCCGACCCCGATGTCTGCAAGTTCACGGTAAGCCGGACGGTGCATCCAGGCGGGCCTTTCTTCTTCGGCAACGTTGAACGCGCTGGTGGGTCGCCGCTTCCCGAGCGACTGTTCGCTCTCGATGGTGTCGCCCACATGCTCCTCGCCGACAACGTGGTCACCGTGGGTAAGGAACCCGGCGCCGCGTGGTCGGAACTGAAGCCTGCTATTGGAGCGGCCTTGCGAACCCACCTGCTCACAGGGATACCCGCCATTCTGGAAGCCACCCACTCCCCGGAAGCGTGGGGGAGGTCCGACGCCGAGGTCCGTGTAGTGGTCCAGGAACTCTTGGACTCCGAGGTCAACAAATCCATAGCGAACCACGGCGGGGAGATCTCGATTGTTGAGGTCCACGACGGAGTCCTCTCCATCATGATGAGCGGCGGGTGTCAGGGATGCGCGTCATCAAATGTGACACTTCGCCAAGGATTTGAGGTCATGGTGCGCAGGGTGGCGCCCGAGATCGTGGACATTGTGGACACGACCGACCATGCCGCCGGGACCAAGCCGTTCTACGAGCGGAAGAAGTAGGAGGCGCATGTCTGGCAACCCGGTGGCTGAGGAAGCCATACGCAATGTTCTGCTCGGAGTGATGGACCCGGAGTTGGGCGACAACATCGTCGACCTGGGCATGCTCCAGCGCATCGAGATCGACGCGGCCTATGGCGAGGTGGATATCACCATCGCCCTGACCACGGCCGGCTGCCCGTTGCGAGCCCAGATCATGAAGGACATCAAGCTGCGCGTGGCCAGCCTGCCTGGTGTGGCCGAGGTGCGGGTCCACTTCGGCGAGATGACCACAGCACAGAAGAAAAATGCTATGGCCCGGGCCCGTTTCAAGGCCCGCGATAACGCGCTCGACACCGCTATCCCGGCCACCACCCGTATCGTGGCCATCGCCTCGGGCAAGGGCGGAGTGGGCAAATCCTCGGTCACCGCCAACCTGGCCGCTCAACTGGCCCAGCGAGGACTGACGGTGGGTGTGCTCGACGCTGACATTGGCGGGTTTTCCATCCCCCGCATGTTGGGGGTGGAGGGTCAGGTCCAGGGCGAGAAGGACGAGACCGGTCGGGCCCGTTTTGCCCCGCTGGAGAAAAGAATCGGCCCGGGCCTGCTCAAGGTGATGTCGATGGGTTCCATCGAGGGGACGGGCGAGGACCAAGCCGTCATGTGGCGGGGGTTCATGCTGAACCGGGCTGTGCAGCACTTCCTCGAAGACGTGGCCTGGGGTGAAATGGACTACCTCTTAATTGATATGCCCCCGGGCACTGCCGATATTCAGATGGGTCTCGCCCGCATGCTGCCGCGCACCGAGGTGGTGATCGTTACCACCCCAGCGCTGGCCGCCCAGCAGGTGGCGGCCCGGGCGGCCGATATGGCCCGCAAGGGCTATCTGCGGGTGGCCGGAGTCATCGAAAACATGAGCGCGTCGGTGGCTCCCGACGGTACCCGGTACGCCGTATTCGGCACCGGCGGGGGAGAGCGGCTGGCCGAACAGCTCGGCGTGCCCTTGCTGGGATCGATCCCCCTCGATCCGGCCGTGGCCGCCGGGGGAGACGTAGGTGAGCCGGCCGTGATCGCCGATCCGGACACACCGGCAGCCCAAGCCTTCATTGCCCTGGCCGAGTGCATCGTCACCGAGGCCATTCCGCTGGTGGAGATGGTCGCCTGCACCGCCCGACAGTTCTTCAAATCCGTCGGTCTGCTCGGCGCTAGCCCCCTAGTCGAGGGCGCGATACCTCACCATCTAACCGAAGATCTAACCGAAGACCCAACCGAAGACCCAACCGAAGACCCAACCAACAGGAGCTTGTCTAATGAGTACAATTGAGATCACAAACGCACCCGTCATCAAGCCCACCGCACCTGTCATCAACCTCACCGACCCCGCTGTAGTCAAAGTCGCCGAGTTGTTGGCCCAAGAGGGTGACGACCAACTCGCCCTGCGTGTCTCGGTCAAGCCTGGCGGGTGTTCAGGGATGTCCTACGAGATCTTCTTCGACACTGCCACCGAACCCGATGACTATGAGGTCGTGTTCGGCACGGTCAAGGTGAGAGTCGACTCGGCCAGCGCCCCCCACCTCGCTGGTGCCACCCTCAACTACAAAGACGGCCTCCAAGGTGCCGGGTTCAACATCGAAAACCCCAACGCAAAGAGCTCCTGCGGCTGCGGATCCTCGTTCGCCTGATGCCCGACGCGCGACGCGAAACGGTAGGTACACCGGGGAGTCAGAACTGGGCTGATCTCAGCGAACGACTCGTCAAGGCCCTCCGGCTCTCCACAGCCCCGGTGGCAATCAGCTTCACTGACAGCCCGCCTCGGGGCGTCGACCTTTTCGACGACCCGATGCCCTCCGCTACCGCGGATGGTCGCCAGGGGCGGGTTCCGGCTGGCTGCGTGTTCTGGATACACGGAGCCAAGCGGGCATTCGCCACGGTGCCCGAGGATCACGGCAATTGCAGCGTCGGCAGTGTCACCCATGGCCTGCTGGCGCCGAGCGAAGTGGTCGATCACAGCGACGTGGCCGAACTGGTCGGCGCCGGATGGGTCGGCCCCGATGTTCTCGAGCAACTGCCCAAGGTGACCGGGCGGCCGGGGTCGGTCGTCTACGCGCCGCTCGAGGACACCCCGGTGGAGCCTGACGTGGTGCTGCTGATGGTCAACGCCCGTCAGCTGATGGTGCTGTCCGATGCGCTGCCGGGTCTATCAATAGGGGGAAAGCCGCAGTGCCACATCGTGGCGCTGGCCAAGGAACAAGGTGTCCCGGCGGCCAGCGTGGGTTGTGCGCTCAGTCGTCAGCGAACTGGCATGGGTCCCGATCAGATGACGTGTGCCCTGCCCGCCCCACAACTGGACTCCATCGTCGCCGCCATCGAGAAGACCTCAGGGATCGACGCCACCGTTGGTCGGTACGCGGCCGAGGACGCACGCCGCTTTGCGGTCCTAGGGTAATGAGCCACGTCCTGCTCCTCCTGCCGACCGGGAGCTACCGGGCTGCGGACTTCCTGTCGGCATCGAGAGCCCCAACGTCCAGCGCTCCTGCGGCTGCGGGCAGTCGTTCTCATGACGCATGACGAGCCACTAGTGGCTCCGCCGATGGGCCCGTTGGACACGTTGGGTCGGCCTGTCCGCGACCTACGTATCTCGGTCACCGATCGGTGCAACTTCCGCTGCACGTACTGCATGCCCAAGGAGATCTTCGGCCGCGACTATAAGTTCCTGGACCGGGGAGAACTGCTCAGCTTCGAGGAGATCGACCGGGTGGCCCGCTCCTTCGTGCGCAATGGGGTCCGCAAGCTGCGCCTCACGGGCGGGGAGCCGCTTCTGCGCACGGGAATCGACGACCTCATCGCCAAGCTGGTTCTGATCCCCGATGTCGAGGACATCGCCCTTACCACCAACGGCTCCTTGCTCGGCCGCAAAGCAAAGGATCTGGCCGCGGCCGGACTCCACCGGGTGACGGTCAGCCTCGACTCGATGGACGACGCCGTGTTCATGGCCATGAACGAGGTCGGTTTCGGTGTGCAAACGGTGCTCGACGGGATCACCGCCGCCTCCGAGGCTGGGCTCACTCCGATCAAGATCAACATGGTGGTGAAACGGGGTGTCAACGACGGCTCCATCCTCGATATGGCCGGGCACTTCAAAGGCTCGGGGCACACGCTCCGGTTCATCGAATACATGGACGTCGGCACCACCAACGGCTGGCGACTCGAGGATGTGGTCCCGGCCCGGGAGATCGTCGAGATGCTGGACCAGGAGTTCGGGATCGAGCCGGTGGACCCTTCCTACCGGGGCGAAGTCGCCCAGCGGTGGCGTTACCGAGATGGAACCGGGGAGGTGGGCGTCATCGGCTCGGTCACCCAACCGTTCTGTGGTGACTGCACCCGAGTTCGCCTCTCGGCCGAGGGTGTCGTCTACACCTGCCTGTTCGCTACTGGTGGGACCGACCTGCGCCAGGTGCTGCGGTCGGGGGCGAGCGACGAGATGCTCGACGAAGTGGTGTGCGGGCTGTGGACGAACCGTACTGACCAGTACTCCGAGACCAGGTCTTCACAGACCGCAGGTCTCCACAAGGTCGAGATGAGCTACCTCGGTGGCTGAACTCGTGAGATTTTCCAGGAAGGAGCAAGTCACGGCCGTCACGGCCGTTCCTACCGTCTCCACCGTCGGTGGGTACGCCAGCCGAGGAAGCACGCCGCTTCACCGTCCTGAGGTAATGAGCCGCGTCCTGCTCCTGCTGCCCACCGAGACTTACCGGGCTGCGGATTTCCTGGCCGCCGCCAGTCGTCTCAATGTCGACATTGTCGTCGGCTCTGAGCGTCGCCAGGCGATGGCCGGGTCGATGGGCGAACGGGCGGTGGTCGTGCCCATGGGCGATGTGGACCTCGCCGTGGGCATCATCGCGGCCCTCCACGAGCGTCGATCGTTCGACGCGGTGCTGGCGGTGGACGACCAGGGGTTGATGGTGGCCGCCGCCGCCTCCGAGCGCTTAGGGATAACCCACAACCCACCCGAAGCGGTGGCGGCGACGAGAAACAAAGCAGCTCTGCGGGCGCTCCTGGCCGCATCGTTCGTGCCCCAGCCCGACCATCGGGTCGTCATGGCCGGTAGTCGGGTCTCCTCAGCAGCGGCGGAGATCGGTTACCCGTGCGTTGTTAAGCCGGTGTCTCGCTCCGGTAGCCAGGGGGTCATCCGCGTGGAGGACGCCGTCCAGGCGCTCGCCGCTGAGGACCGAATTCGGTTAATCGTCGGTGCCTCCGAGCCGCTCCTCGTCGAGCGGTTCGTTCCCGGCGCAGAGGTGGCCGTGGAGGGCCTGCTCGACGGCGGGAGGCTCGAGGTGTTCGCCGTGTTCGACAAACCCGATCCGCTCGACGGGCCGTTCTTCGAGGAAACAATTTACGTCACGCCCTCACGCCAGCCGCCACCGGTCCTCGCCGCCATCGAGGTAGTGGTCGCGTCCGCGGCGGCGGCGCTGGGGCTAAGGGAAGGCCCCGTTCACGCCGAACTGCGTATCGGCCCGGCGGGCGAGCTGACTGTCCTGGAGGTAGCAGCGCGCTCTATTGGTGGGCTCTGCGCACGGGCGCTGCGCTTCGGGGCCGGGGTGAGCCTCGAAGAGGTCATCATCCGCCACGCCATCGGCGCCGGTCTCGACGGGCTGAGTCGGGAGACTCAAGCCTCGGGGGTAATGATGCTGCCGATCCGCTCGGCAGGGGTGCTCGAACGGGTCTCCGGCCTCAGCGACGCGCGGGGAGTGGACGGCGTGGTCGGCGTGGAGATCAGTATTCCCATCGGGCGGCCGATGATCCCGCTCCCCGAGGGCGACCGTTACCTCGGGTTCATCTTCGCCCGCGGCCCCGATCCGGCCGACGTGGAGCTCGCCCTACGCCGGGCCGAGGCTTTACTGGATGTTGTCGTGGGCCCGGCGCCGGCACCGACGCGGCCCGACTGTAGGGCCGAAGAGTGAAGATTCTGGTGGTGTCCACCTACGAGTTGGGGCACCAACCGTTGGGAGCGGCTACAGCCACCGCCGCTCTGCTCGGCGCCGGCCACGAGGTGCGTTGCGTCGATATCAGCGTCGACACCCTCGACAGCGCCGATGTCGACTGGGCCGGGCGGGTGGCACTGTCGGTGCCGATGCACACGGCCATGCGACTGGCGTTGAGGGTGGTCGAGACCATCCGAGCCCGTCGGCCTGACCTGGCGGTGTGTTTCTTCGGCCTGTACGCAGGGATGGGTCGGGATCTCACCGTGACATCGCCGGCGGACGCGATCATCGCCGGCGAGTACGAGACCGGCCTCGTGAAATGGGCAGACGGGGCAGACCCAGGAGCGACCATCCAACTGCACCGCACCGAAGGTCCTGTGCCGGTCCGCCAGTTGTTGCCGGAGCTGGGGCGCTATACCCACCTGGTCATCGCCGGCGAGGAGCGACTGGTGGGTTCGGTGGCCGCCAGCCGCGGTTGCGCTCACCGCTGCCGCCACTGCCCGGTGCCGGTGGTGTACGACGGGCGGGTCCGTCCCGTCGCCGAGGCCACGGTGCTCGCCGACATCGACCAACTGGTAGCCGCCGGGGCCCGTCATATCAACTTTGCTGACCCCGACTTTCTCAATGCCCCCCACCACTCCCGTCGCGTCGTGGCCGCTCTCCACCGCCGGTATCCGGATCTGACCTTCGACGCCACGATCAAGGTCGAGCACATCCTCCGTTACCCCGACGCCCTCCCCGAGCTCGCGCTCAGCGGCTGCGCGTTCGTGGTCTCCGCGTTCGAGTCGGTCAGCGACCCCATCCTCGGCTATTTGGACAAAGGTCATACCGCGTCCGACGCGTCCGACGCGGTGATCGCCCTTCGAGCCCATCGCATCGAGGTCCGTCCGTCCTGGCTGCCTTTCACTCCGTGGACCACTGTTGAGGACCTGGTCGATCTGGTCGACTTCGTGGTCGCCCACGATCTCATTGCCAACGTCGACCCGGTTCAGTACAGCGTGCGCCTGCTGGTCCCCGACGGCTCACTGCTCCTCGGTGAGCCGACCATGACCGCTCACCTCGGTGCCTACGATCCGACCCGGTTGGGCTGGACCTGGGCGCATCCCGACCCTGCCATCGACCGTCTCCAGGATCAGATCGCCAGGCTTGTCGAGGCGCGGGTGGAGCAGGCCCCCGCGCAGACTTTCGACGAGATCGACGCGCTGATCCGCTCGAGCGCCGAGACGGCATCGGTCCGCCCTGCGCTGGGATCGGTGTCAATCGGCCCCATGGGGGACCGGGCGCACCTCACCGAGCCGTGGTTCTGTTGCAGCGAACCCACCGAGGCCCAGATGGCACCACTCGAACCCCTCCTCTGAGGGCTATCCCTAATCCACCAGTGAGGCGAACCCACCATGACAAACAACGATCCCACCATGACAAACAATGATCCCGAGGGCGTGCCTGTCCTCAGTCTGACCGACACCGCCCTCGCCAAGATTCTGGAGTTGCGCGCCGCTGAGGCGGACCCCGAATCTGCGACGGGCCCCGAATCCCTAGGCCTCTGGGTCGAGGTCACCGGGACGAGCGGTGACGCCTACACCTACGACATGTATTTCCAGGCGACCAGCGATGCCGTTCCCGAGGATTGGACCGGGATCCAGAACGGGCTGACGGTCATCGTGCCTAGCGAGAGTGTGTCGAAGATGGTGGGCGCGGTCCTCGACCTCAGCACCGACCTCCTGGCCGGCGGATTGAATATGCGTAATCCCAATCTTCCCTCGGCGTCACTCCATGCCAGCCCGGCGATGACCGGTCCCCCTCCCGATCTGAGTGGCGACGTCGCACAGCGGGTGATCCAGGTCCTCGAGGGTCAGATCAACCCGTCCATTGCCGCTCACGGCGGGCGCGCCGACCTGGTAGCGGTGGAGGAGGACGCCGCGTATCTGCGCCTAAGTGGTGGCTGCGCGGGTTGCGGGATGGCCGCCGTCACTCTCAGTCAGGGTATTGAGGTCGCCATCATGGAGGCGGTCCCCGAGATCGTCAGGATCATCGACGTGACCGACCACGCTGCGGGAACCAACCCTTATTACGAGGCGGCGAAGAAGTAGCGGTTCACACGGAGGGCTGCTCTGGGCGGCTGCATAGCGGTTCGAAGTTCGTTGTTCCGATTAGTGACGTTTAACGCCGCCGTACTTCATGCGCGTATCGCTCATTGAGGCTGTTCTGGCGTCGTCAATGTTGATGGCAGCGCCGACGACCTCGCCGACGAACAGCGTGTGGGTGCCGAGATCGAGTTGGTGACGCACCTCGCAGTCCATCCACGCCACCGCCTCGTCGAACACGGGCGCACCGGTAACGTGAGCCCGGACGGGACGGCCGTTTAGCGTGGCGCCGTCGTCAACCGCCGGCTTGGAGAACTTCACGAACACCTTGGTGTCTTGTGCGTCCCACAGGTTCACTGTGAATGATCCGCCGCTGGTGATGAGTCGGTGCGTCACAGAGGTGTTGTCGACGCCGATGCCGATCAGAATGGGTTCCATTGACAACTGGGTGATCCAGCTTGTCGTCATCGCGTTTCGCTCGTTGCCGTCGCTGGAGCCGACGAGCGCCAGAGCGTTCGGAATCTTCCAGGTGATCCGGTTCAGGAGTTCATCATCCATGGTCATGCCATCAAGCCTACGGCTCGACATATCAAGAAGTTGCGGCTGACCATCTGTTCGCCGAACGAGGCGACCAGATGGAAGGTCGGTGCCAAGTGGGCGCAGCGAGCTGTCGAGACCTGCTGCGAGTCGGTTAGGGCCCATGTCGACGAGGTCGCTGACACGATTAGCGAGGCCGGCCACTCGGCCCGCGGGCTTCGTCATGATCGAGGCGGTGGAAGCTATCGAGTCCGGCCGGATCGGCTGGGCAACACGCCGTCAACCGGACTCGATGGCTCGAATCCAATCGTTGACCTCGGCGATCGCCTCGTCCAAGTCGAACTCGATCTCGGCTTCCGAACAGGCCCGCTGGAACTCGCGGGCCCAGCCGTCGTGGGCCACAACCTCCGGAGGCCATGCCCTGGGCTCGCGGCCGAGCGTCTCACGTTCGCGGGCGCGTGCCTCGAACAGGTCGTGGCATGCCCCTCTGAGTGACTGCAGGTCGGGCCCGTCTTGATAGAAGGCTCTGCGAAGCAGGACCAGGTCGACGACGTCCCGTGCTCGTGTATTGGTCTCGTCCGGCGGTTGGTGGGGGTCACTGCAGCCGTGCAGTTTCTGGGCAACCTGATAGTCGAGGGCGATACCCGCGAGTTCGATCGGGCTCGGCAGTCCGAAGTGGCCCAAAGGCAGGGCTTCCACAACTTCGACACGCTGCCCCAGAGCCCCCTCATCGGGTGACACCTCGACGGGGATTTTGCGCCACACTTCACCGTTGATGCTCAGCCTGACGTTGAACCGTCGCGGCTTCACCACTCGCTGCGCCCCCGTGATCTCCTTGATCTCGTCCCTGCTGAGCTCGAGTGGCCCCCACGGCGCCATGCCGCGGTCGATGATCTCCTCGAAGTCCTCGAATGCCCCGCGGAGCACCGTGTCGACATCCTGGGTGGCCCGAGCGTCAAGACCGAGGCGCATCTCGAGGTAGGTACCGCCCTTCAGGAGGATGAGCGGATGGCCATCCTCATGGCATTCGCGCTGCAGCGCAGCGATCACAATGCTCGAGGCGACCAACCAACTGAGGCGCCGGTCAGCCATCCCGGTCCTCGATGCCGCCTGGATCACCCACTGGTCCAAGTGGCGCTTCGACCTCGGTTCCTTCCCCCGGTCGGCGAGGCCAGCGAGCGGGTGGCTGTCGTTCATCGGTCGCCCTCCGCCCTTCCTCGCAGGTCTGCTTCCTGTTCTCGCGTGATCGCCCCGGTGGATCGGGCTGTGGTGATCGCTTGGTCGATGAGACCGGAACGGACTCCCGAGACGATGCCCTGTCCGATAGCGGTCAGCGGCCGCACGATCGGGATCCGCTCGAACTTCCCGATCTCGTGACGCCCGAGCGCTTCTTTGTGAACCACGTAACGCTCGCCATCCTTGCGCCGAATCCTGAGCCTCGGAGGGATTGTGACGTGGATCCGCGTCGGGTTGATGTCGCAAAGCTCATGCAGTTCGAGCGCCGTATCGTGACTGAGCACGCCGTGGCCCGCAGGCCAGAGCGTGGCCAACATGTAGGAGCTCAGGTCCGTCAGAGGGAGCTCCTCGAACCGGTACAGGCCATAGCCGACCCGTTTCAGGCGACCTCGAGCAGCCAACTTGCCCAACTCCACCACCGGTACGTTGAGGCGGCGAGCATCATGGGACGTGACGTATCCGTACTGGTCGAGAGCCACGTCCCACAATCTGTTCCTGATGCTTTGTGCCATCTCGTGCCCGTCCTTGCTGCCATTAGTTTACCGTTTTCAGTAAACTGTTGCCCGATAACCATCCCATACAACTTGTGAGTTGTCAATACTTTACCGAAATTAGTAAAGTATTGGCTCCATCTTCCTCGGTCGCCGACCGGGCGGGATGACGAGATCGGGCGCTCGGCTACGACCTCGCAGTGCGAAAGTCCGTCATGGCGTAATCGCAGGGTCGCGCCAGATGGCCGATCCTGGCAGCGTGATGTTCCGGACTGCGAACTGTGGGGGTGTCCGGGCCGCGTTCTCTGCTTGCTTGCGGGGAGTGCCAGGGGATCGCCACGGAATCGGCAGTGGACCAACACGAACCGTCCAGGAGGGGCGGCGTATGGTGGCGTCATCGGCGAGTTTCTCGGCCATCGCAGCGAGCAGGTTGTCGATGAACAGCGAACCAGTTGGCAGGGCCTCGGTTTCAATAGCGAGGGCGGTGAGTTCGGGACGCAACGTCAATTGGTCTGCGAACGCCCGCCACCGGGTCCAGTTCGGTTGAGCCTCGCCGGTCTGGTCCCGGGACCACTGATCCGCAAGGCTGACGATCTGCGGGGCCCGTTGTGCCCCGACCACCGGTCCGAGGGCGAGGCCGAGTACCGTTGCCAACTTAGAGACTGTGTCCCAGAGCGGCTGCTCGTGGCCGTTCTCGATGCGGGAAATAGTCGGATACGAGACCCCGGCAAGACGAGCCAATTCGCGGGTGGACAGCCCGAGAGCCGTGCGAGCACTGCGAAGAATGGTTCCGGAGCTATCCACAGGTGTTAGCGTACTACTTAACAGTGCGGAATGAAAGAGGTTCCGCACCGATTCCTCTGTGGCCGATGCTTGCATCTGGTACTGCTGACGGTACCATAATCCTTGTGGCCTCAGTCGTGAAGATCCGTGAAGATCCGTGAAGATCGTTGTATCGATGCCAAAGAAGTGAGGACAACAGAATCAATGACATCCATTCCTGATGCATCGCATTACGCGTATCGGGTCATGTGGTCTCAGGAGGATGACGAGTTCGTTGCAACCTGTATCGAGTTTCCGTCGCTTTCCTGGCTGGCTGAATCGCAAATCGAAGCACTTAGCGGTCTCGACTCCTTGGTGGCAGAGGTGATCGCCGATCTCGCATCGAGTGACGAACCGATCCCATTGCCCATTGCCGATCGCCGGTACTCGGGCAGGTTCAACCTGCGCATAGAGGAACGTCTCCACCGTGAGCTCGCACTTGAAGCAGCAGATGCTGGCGTGAGTTTGAACCAGTACGTGGTGCGCCGCCTCTCTGAGAGTTGAACGCGGGCTGGTTGGGCCGGTGTTCACTGGGTGGGCGAGACGGCCGTTGCCTGAGAACATGGCTGGGTATTTCGAGGTCCGAGTGCAGGATGGCGGGATGTACCACCGGCGGGTCAAGCGGTACGGCGCCGAGTTCCAGAAGCGGCGGACCGTGCTCGACTAGCCGAAGCGCTCCGTCGTGGGGTGGGCAGGATCTCGAGGTCGTTGCGCCCGTGGCTAACCGACTCGTCTACACGGTCGAGGAGGCGACGCTTCTCGGGATCAGCCGTTCCTTCGCCTATGAACCCGACTGATGGCCAGAAGGTTCGCGCTGGATCAACGACGCGGGGGCACGCGGCGCGTCGGACGTGCCGAGCGCGTGTTGCCTGTGGGGCTCGCGAGCCGGCGCTCTAGGTCGGTGAAGGTTCGGATCAGCTCGGGAGCCTCGAACGCACGGTTGCGCCGGCCGAGGTTCACTTGCCGCAAGATCTGCGCATCGACGAGTCGGTCGATGGCTCCGTTCGTTGCTTGGAACGTCCGCCCGATCAAGTCGGCCGCGCCGTTCACGGTCAGGATTGGTGCACCGGGGAGTGAGCGGATCAAGAGGTCAGCGGCGGAGTTCGCTCTCACCCGCCCGAGTCGTTCGCGCCACTTGGCTTGCAGCGCCGAGACGCGCTTATCGAACGTCTCCGCGTCCTCAATCGCCCGGCGGCAGGCCGTTGCGAACAGTGCGACCCATTGGTTCGTGCCCGCGATCGCGGTCTCCGATGTGGGCTTGCCCACGTAGCGCGTCGCCGTCAGTCCTGCGACGTAATCCTGGGACCGGGTTGCCAGGATCAGCGAGATCGGCGGCAGCACCCGCACGGCAAGTCCGCGCCGCCGGAGTACGAGGTGGATCAGCGCCCGCCCGATGCGCCCGTTCCCGTCGACGAACGGGTGGATGGTCTCGAACTGTGCGTGTGCCATCGCTGCCTGCACGATCGCCGGTAGGTCATCGCCGTTGCAGAAGGCGCAGAGATCGGTGAGGAGATCGCGTACAGCGCCTTCCGGTGGCGGCACGAACGATGCCGAGCACGGGTTGTAGCTGCTCCCGCCGATCCAGTTCTGTTCGTAGCGGAGGTGGCCGCCGTACTCCTGGAGGCGCGTGCCGTCGAGGAGACGTCGGTGGGCTTCGAGGAGATGCTCGACGGTGATGTCATCGCCCTGACCCACGAGGCCGAGCGCCCACGTCATCGCTTGGATGTTGCCCAGGACCTCGGTAGCGGTGACGTCGCCAGCGTCCTGGCCGAGAGCGGCGGCGGCCTCAGCGCGCAACAGCCGTCGACCGCCAACTTCCAAGCCCTCGATCTTGGACGAGGCAACGGACTCGGCGCGGAGCAACAGTCGAGCGAGGGCCTCGGTATCGGCCAACGCTACGGCTTTGGCATCGAACCGTGCGACGGCGGACTCTGCGTCGGCGACATCGGCGGCGACGTTGCCATCAAGGCGGACAGGTCGCCCAACGAGGAGGTCCGGGACGTACGCTTTGTAGTCACACGAAGCACGGTCCGCTCGGGGCAGGCCCGACGTGTAGGTGGTCTCCCACCGGCGCTTCACAAGTTTGGACATGGCTCCTCCGTATTCAAGGTTATCAGATATCCTTGAATAAGAGGCGGAGTTGTTCAAGGTTCCCGGCCATTGGGTAAGTGGGCCATTGGGTAAGTGGGCCATTGGGTAAGTGGGCCATTGGGCAAGTGGGCTAGTGGGATTTCGGGTGCGCCAGGAATGATCGAGCAACGCAGAGACGACTTTCGGGTTCACGCCGACGAGCACGTGCCGCGCTCAACAGCCCTGCTGATCTCCAGCGACTGATCGACGCCAAGAACCTCGTTCTCTGGCTCCTGGTCTCGCCGGTGTGCATCGCCATGGCGGTGGCTATCGGCATCGGGATCGGCATCGGGATCGGCATCGGGATCGGCATCGGCATCGGCATCGGGATCGGCGCTCACCGGGGAATCCATATCAGTAGCATCGTGTCCACGTTGAACATGCGGGTGTTGTCGTCCACCGCTAGAGCGGTGATGGTTGTAGAGTCGAATCAGCAATAGATTGCGGCCAGTGACCTCATCAGGGGGAGTGCAACTTGAGAGTTCGTCCATGGTTTGCTGCGTGTGCTGTGGCCGCGGTCATGATCATCCTCCTCGCATCGTGTTCGGCAACGAGCAACAAGGCGACTCCACCTCCTGCGGCGCCGGCGAACACTGCACCGTGTGACGGATCATCCGGAGTCGGTGGCCCAGTCCCGGCCGGTTTCGGTCCTGGCGATCTCGTAGCGGCGGTGGATCTGACCCCGCAGAACAGCACCTCGCCCGGTTTCCCCACCGGAGCCCGCGTGTGGAGGGTGCTGTACGTGTCCACTGGTGTCGACGAAACCGACCTGCAGTTGATCTGCGGGATGGTGGCCTCCCCCACCGCTGGGCCCACAAGTGTGAGCGGTGTCGGGCATCTCCTGTCATGGTCGCATGGCACGGTCGGCCTCGCCGAGAGCTGTTTGCCGTCCTCGGATCCCGCTAACGGGTTCTGGGGGAAAATGGCCGGCGGAATCGGCGCCATCGCGTGGACCGATGGTGTGACCAAACGGGTGGGTGAGCCCCAGAACGGCGCGTTGCAGTATGCGATGGATCAAGGGTGGATGGTGGCGACATCGGACTATCAGCCGAACGATACCTACATCGTGGGCAAGATCTCCGGCGCCAACCAACTCGATGTGATGCGGGCCGCCTCGCAACTGATGACCCAACAATTCGCTAAGAGCGCACCCACGAGTTACGACACGATCCTGTGGGGCCATTCCCAAGGTGGTCACACCGCCATGTGGGCCGGCCAGCTCTTCGAGAGCTACCTGGCCCTCACCAAGCCCTCGCAGCCAACCGCGGCGTTCACCCTCAAGGGTGTGACCTTGCTCGCGCCGGCCAGCAGCTTCATTTCCATGCCCACCAAGCAGTCGAGCGTCGCATACGGTGACGGACTCATGGACTCGGAGATTCACCAGACCCTGAAGCCCTTGGGGATCCCGTTGGCCATGCTCGAAGTCCAGATCGGCCCGGCGTTGGTGTCCTATCTGGTCGGATCCTGGAACCTGCTCTCAAACGGAGCGAAGGTTCCTGCTCCCGACGCCAAGTTCCCCGCCTTCCCCGCGGCCAACTCCCCGCTTGAGTTGACCGCTATCGCCACCCCGGCCGGAGTCGACACGGTGAACACCGTGCTTCCTCTCTGCCTGAATAAAGCTGGTGGCAAGGATGTAGCGGCGGCCACTGCGAAGTACCGCGATGCGCAGACCAACCAGATGCTGGTGCCGTCGGTCTGGAACCTCCCCGACAATTACAAGACCGGCGACTACTTCAAAGGTGGGATGGATAACACCTGCGCAACTACCTCCAACCCGGCGATGGTGAATTGGTGTGCCTGGGTCACTTGGAATCTGCCCGGGCCGCTCGGCACCAATCCTTACCCGAAGGCCCCCATCGTGGGAGGGAAACCTGTTCCGATGATGATCGCTCAGGGCTCCGACGACACCGTCGTCCACTGCATTTCACCCACCGGCAGCGCTAACAAACTGGCACCGCCCGCCGCCGATTGCTTATCGGTGCAGTTCTACAACACACTCGCCGCGGAGATCTACTGCCCGGTGACCGGCAACGGCGGCCACCTCCAACTCGACATCTTCCGCAAGACCGGACCTAACAGTCCCGCCAGCCACTTCGCCATACCCGGCCAAGCCTCGGCCAAAGCCCTGAAGAACTCAAACGCCGACCTCGTCTTTACCGGATCCCCCGTCGAACAGTTCTTCACCCGCGCCTTCGCCGGCACCCTCACCCCCGGCTGCACTGCCACTGTCCTGAACCCCTAACCATTTCTCGGCCCGCACAACGTCGAGGTGCCGCAACGGGATCTCGCAACGCCGTTGAGACGTAGCCCGTCGGCCCGCATAACGTCAAGGTGCCGCAACGGGATCTCGAAACGCCGTTGAGACGTAGCCCGTCGGCCCGCATAACGTCAAGGTGCCGCAACGGGTCTGCGTCGAAGAACGGATGATGATCGTGGCGGTGGCCGTGAACTGGTCGCTGATGTGGGGCGAGTTCACGACAGGTGCCCTGCTCGCATATCCGGACATGCTGCCACTGTTGCTCACCGATGACCTGAAATCAGCACATCAAAGACAAAAGCAACGCTATGTCCGGAAATCCGTGCACAAAGGCGCTGACGGGGTACAGTGACCGGATAACAGGACAGCAGGAGGAATCAACGGTGGCAGTAGACAGCAGTTACACGCAGATTGCCGGCATCCTTCGCTCCGAGCGCAGCCGGCGGGGGCTGACTCAAGGTGACTTGGCCGACTTTATCGGGGTGAGCCGCACCTATGTCGCCCAGCTCGAGTCCGGTAAGGGCACGATCCAACTGCGCCGCCTCATCGAGGCGCTGGCGGCGGTGGGAGTCGATCTCGTAGCGGTTCCCCGCTCGTGAGCCGCCCGCCGCTGCTCGTGCGGCTCAACGGCCGCCCCGTGGCGGAGCTCATCGATGCCGGCGGAATGTGTGGGCTCACGTACCTTCCGGAGGTCGCCGCTATCAACCCGGGCGCCTACTTGCTCAGCGTGCGCCTGCCCGTTCGCAAAGAACCCTATGCCGCCACTCAGGGGCCTCAGGCGTTTCTCGACGGGTTGCTGCCCGAGGGTTGGATGCGCGACCAGCTTGCGTCCAACGCCCGTATCAACCGCGATGACACCTACGCCATGCTTGCGCGCTACGGCGGCGACTGCGCCGGCGCCGTGTCGATTACTGATCCGGACACACAACCTTCAACTCCAGGGGTGCGTTGGCTTAACACTGACGAGCTCACCGAGACCATTCGCCACCTTCGGTTCGCGCCGCTCGGGGACGGCACCGACGTCACTGTGAGGCTGAGCCTGGGTGGGATGCAGGAGAAGCTCGTTGCGGTCATAGAGGAGGGGAGGGTAGGCATTCCCACAGGCGACCACCCGTCGACACACATCCTCAAGCCCTCGCCGCTCGAACCGGACGGCTCTGAACGCTACGCGGGTATCGCAGTAATCGAGCACCTTTGTATTTCGCTCGCAGGCCGAATGGCCGATGTCGACGGTCATCGTATCGACGGGATCGGGTTCGCCGCTCCACGTACGGACCTCATCAGAATCGC
>Ga0209702_10000447_pt1 | contig 84876 bp, 59 predicted proteins | sample FRY01_FD_187210 | JGI IMG/M metagenome (GOLD analysis project Ga0209702, IMG submission 187210) | Freshwater microbial communities from Lake Fryxell liftoff mats and glacier meltwater in Antarctica - FRY-01 (SPAdes) (version 2) | ecosystem: Environmental > Aquatic > Freshwater > Ice > Glacier...
AGCGCCGAAATCTGCGCAATCGCGCTGCCAGTGAGCCCCAGTGCCAGAAAACGTCTGCGATGCAGCATGTTTGAAATCCTCGATTCGGAACAAGCTCGTGAAGAAACTTGAATTGAGTATGACAGCTTAAACGTCATTCGGCCACTTCACAATCAGGGGAGGTCAGTCCTTGATTTGCGATTCCAGCGATTGGCTGCGATTTTACCTTGGTGGAATTCGGCTTCTGCACTACGCCTCCGTTCTATTTCAGCTTAAGCAGCGTATTGCAAAAGCCGTTTAACCACCGACGTAAAGTCGGTGGGGAGAGTTGGCAAGACAACTCAAAACCCGGAGGATGACGTCTGTCTCCGGATGTTGTTTTCGTAAGCATTTGTTATACCCCGGAATTGCTCTGATCCGTACATTGGATTTTTGCGTTTGTTTGCTGGAAGCGAGGCCGAAATTTGCGGGAAGCTGGCAACTCAGACGCCACACCGCTAAATTTCATCCACAATGGACATTTGCCTATCGATTGCGCGAAGATCAGGCAATTCGAAATCAACATTTCAGCGTCAAGAACTACTTGGGACCGTAATAAATGAGCCAGGAATTAACCGCCAGTGATGCTGCGTCAACACCGCTCGGAAATTCGAATGAGATGCCGGATCGTGTTTATTTGGTGTCCTATCCGAAGATCGTCTATCTGTATCCATCAGTCTTGACAGCTCTGTTCTGTGGCATCTTAATGTGGGCCAAAGGTGGCATTCCTCAGGAAGAAATCCGCGTCGCTGGGGTTCGAGGCCAAGTCGTGGCAAGTTCGTCACAAGTCAACAAACGACAAGACATACCCTTTGCGAAAGCTGCCGTCAGCGGTTTCGATGAATTTCCAGCGATACCATCAACCGGGACGGCCGAACCTGCAGATGTCGGCACGACAACCGCAGAAGCTGCAAATGACACGACGAATACTGGCAGTGACCCGGCCGCAGTTGACGCAAAACCAGCAGACACAAAACCAGCAGAAGCCGAGATTGCCGAAGCCGAAGTACACACGTATCACAATGTCTGCGGCAGAATTTTTCTGGTGGTGATGGCATTGAATCTGGTGGTGATTGCCTTCGACTTTCCTCGAACAACTTCGCTGACCTGGTTTTTTGCGATCGTTTCCATCGCGATTGGATTGTGGTTTGTTTTGACACTCAATTCCTGGTTGGCTCCACAAATTGTTGGGGCATTGTTGAAAATTAAGCCCGCAGCCAATGCCACGTTCTATCTGATCTATGCGGGCATCATGATCTTCCTTTACATCTGTGTCTTGGTTAGCCGTCGTTTCGATTATTGGGAAGTGAAAGGCAACGAATTGCTGCATCACCATGGTTTTCTCAGCAATTTGGAACGTTTCTCCGCTCCGAATCTAAGAATCAACAAAGAGATCAATGACCTCTTCGAGTATATGCTGTTGCGATCTGGACGCCTGATCATTCAGGCTAGCAATGAACGTCGGGCGATTGTTTTGGAAAACGTGCTGTTCATCAACGAAAAAGAAGAACGCATCACCAAAATGCTGGGCGCACTTCAGGTGCGAGTGCGGACGGATCGCGAAACTTGATCTGCTGATAACAATCGAGAAGCAGTTTACGTATGCCTTGCGCAAGGCTTAGCAACCTGTTATACCACGCCCTCTGGATAACAACGAACTGGCTTCACTGCATTACCGAGATCAGCCCCTTGTGGTGCGATGGTAAGCGACGCCGTGCGAAAATCTGACGGATACAACAGAACGCTCGATGGAAACGCAAATACTGACCTACCACGAAGACGTTCTGGAATTGTGCGAACATATTCGCAAATCCGGAATCGTGGCCTTCGATTCGGAATTCGTATCGGATATTTCGTATCGGCCTGAGCTGGGTTTGCTCCAGTTTGCGACGCCTGAGCGTTGCGTGGCAGTTGATCCACTGGCAGTCTCGACACTGACTTCGTGGTGGGACATCATGGCTGATGATTCCACCACGGTGATCGTGCATGGCGGACAGGCGGAAATTAAGTTCTGCGTCCAGATGAGTGGCCAGGTTCCTCGAAAACTGGTGGATGTGCAGGTCGCCGAAGGTCTGCGAGGTCGCAGTTATCCGCTGTCCTATACGGCAATTGTTGAACGTGTTCTTGGCAAACGTGTCGCCAGCAATCAGACTCGCACAGACTGGCTGCGACGTCCACTCTCGCCAGAACAAATTCAATACGCTTTGGAAGACGCTGCCTTTCTTCCGGAAATCTGGGCTCGGCAAAGCAAGTCTCTGGAAGCCTGTGGACGCCTGCAATGGGCTCATGCAGAATTCGACCGCATGTGTCAGGACATCTTCGAAGAAGAACGAACGCCTCCATGGGAACGCGTTTCCGGCATTCACAAACTTCCAAGACGCGAACTCCTTGTGGCTCAGCGTTTAGCGAAGTGGCGTGAAGAAGAGGCGGCCTTTCGCAACCGTCCACCTCGCCGAATTCTGCGAGATGACCTGCTGATCGATCTTGCCAAACGACGTCCTAAAACCGTGCAGCAGGCGCTTGCGACTCGCGATCTGAACCGACCGGAATACAAGAAACGTCTGGACGATGTTGTCGCAGTGATCGAGGAAGCCTGTCAGGTGTCGGATGACCTGTTGCCGCCTCGCCTGCGATCACGTGACGAATTTTCATCAGACGAACAGGTCATTTCCAGATTGGTTGGCCTCGCATTGGGGAACGTCTGTGCGGAGCTGGATATTGCTCAATCGCTGGTCGGTACGAACCGGGATTTGACGGAACTTGTGCGAGCTGTCCGCAGCGGCGAAAAAACGGATCCGCCGCGTCTGTTGGACGGCTGGCGTGGCGACGCTTTCGGAGACTTACTGCGAAGCGTGTTAAACGGAAAAATGCGATTCCGCGTGGCTCCGGCGAACTCGTCTACCCCGCTGATTTTCGAGCAGCAGGAATAGCGAGGCAAGACCGTTGACGAATATCTCTGTGAATGGCGTGGGAAATAATTTCCGACACTATTGTCGATTTGCAGTCTTATGAAAGTCACGTCATGATTTTCGTTCTCTATAATTTGAACGGAAAAAAACATGACAGGATTAAGAACTCAAAGCGACATTGGCGGCCATTAAAACGGAGCGGAATCATCTTCCGGACCAAAGTCCGCTTCATCGGCTGAAGCAGGAGCAGACTTTGCTCCACCACCTGCCTTGATGAGTTCATACTCGGTCGCTTCTGCACTCAGGAAGAATTTGACTTCGCTTTGTTCATCACGTTGCCATTTGCGGCCGGTTAATCGGTAGGTGACTTTGATCGTATCGCCGACGCCCAGATTATCTACCATGTCGCAACTGTCGGCGATGAATTCAAACGGCAGGTAATTTGTAAAACGTCCGTTGGCTTGTTCCAGCACGACCGTGCGTTTGCGAAATCCTTTTTGACCGAAACTTTTGGTCGGTTCGATCAAATGAACCTGTCCGGTGACTGTTGCTTCACTCATGTCATGCGTCTTTCCGATTGTTCTCAAATTCTGTTGTATTGATGGGACGTCTTCGTGGTCTGTCCGGATTGAGTTTACCAATCGAGTTCGTAGCGAAAGTCGTCAAGACTTTCGGTGACTCAGGGCGTATCCAAAAGTCTTGACGACTTTCGCTACCAGCAAACTCTGCGCGGATGAAACAGGAACCGTTCCACCGCGCGGAATGCTGACTTCAATGACCAGATCATGCTTTGCTTTGCCGGACTATTTGGCTTTTTCGTCTTTGACTTTGGCATCGGCTTCGTCTTTTACGACAGTTGCCTTCTTGATATACGTCAGCTCTGGAAAGCTCTTATTCAGATATTCGTTGCCTTTGGCCTGGACCTGCCCCTGATCTGGCTTCTCGCCGTACTGCGAATTGATGGCATCGACAACATCCATGCCTTCGACAATCTCACCGAATGGCGAAAACCCCTGGCCATCAAGGAACGCATTGTCCTTGTAGTTGATAAAGACCTGGCTGGTTCGCGAGTTCTTGCCACTGGTCGCAAACGTGATGAGTCCACGCTTGTTCGATTTTGTTACGCCATCATCTTTGATCTTTGCATCCACCCAGTTCTGCTGGATTTCCGGGTCGCCGTTGATTCCCCACTGAACCATAAAGCCTGGCACTACACGGAAGAAACGACACTCATCGTAGAACCCGCTTTCCACAAGTTTGTGGAAGCGATCTGCACCGTTGGGAGACCATTCTCGTTGAACTTCAACAGTGAAATCTCCGCCCGATGTTTCGAATAGAACCTTGTACGTCTCCGGGGCTTTATCAGCCTCATCCGCGACGATCGGTGTTGAAAATCCAGTAACGACACTGAGAGCAAATAGTAATCGAGCAACAGTCTTCACAGAAACCTCCATTGTTTGAAATCAAAAAACGAACCGGCGAATTCTAGCGTTTGACGGTCTGATGTATACTTCATCATCAATTTTGGCAGGTAAAAAGATGCAACGAAAAAGGGGGACTTTCGTCCCCCTTGAGGTTCTTTCAAATTTAGTTCACTTCAGTTGCTGGCGTTAGTGACCAGCAACAGTAGCAATACCTTCCAGAAATCCCTGCAATTGGCGGCTGCGAACCGGGTGCTGAAGTTTTCGCACGGCCTTGGCTTCAATCTGCCGAACGCGTTCACGAGTTACCTTGAAAATGCGTCCAACTTCTTCCAGCGTGTAAGTATAGCCGTCGCCGAGACCGTATCGCAGCTTGATGATTTCGCGTTCGCGGTAGGTCAGAGTCTTCAGGACAATGTCAATTTTATCCTTCAGCATTTCAGACGCAGCGTTGCTGACTGGGCTGTCGGTGCTACGGTCTTCCAGGAAGTCTCCGAACGCACTGTCGTCGCTTTCGCCGATCGGCTTATCGAGACTGATTGGCTGACGAGAAATTCGCATGACTCGACGAGCCTCATCCATCGGGATGCCAGCAAGTTCTGCCATCTCTTCGACAGTTGGCTCGCGTCCGATATCCTGAAGAAGTGTTCTCGCCGCTGCACGCAGCCGTGTCATCGTTTCAATCATATGGACAGGCACACGAATTGTGCGCGCCTGATCAGCGATCGCTCGCGTGATCGCCTGCCGAATCCACCATGTCGCATACGTTGAAAACTTGTACCCTCGGCGATATTCGTACTTATCCACCGCTCGCATCAGACCGGTGTTGCCTTCCTGGATCAGGTCCAGAAACGTCATCCCACGATTGCGGTATTTCTTCGCAATGGACACGACCAGCCGCAAGTTTCCGCCAGACAAATCTCGCATAGCCTTGTCATATTCCGCATGACGCTGCTGGATGGTGAGCATCTGAGCCGCCATGGATTCGGGCGTCTCTTTTGTCAGTTCCATCAGATCATCAAGTTCCTTCTGCAGGCACAGTCGCTCGTATTTCGCTGACGAAAGATTACGAAGACTGATGATCTGCTCATGCAGTTCCGTCATACGATTTGAAATCTGCTCCAGACGCTTCATACACGGCTGCAGACGTTGAGTTCGCAGACTCAATTCTTCGAGCAGTGTCACGCAGCGACGACGACGTTCGGTGAGGCGTTGCTGAATTTCTGTTCGATCGGCTGCCGACAAATCTTTCGTCTTCAGCTTGGCGTAGTCTTCCAAATCGCGTTGACGGATGTTTGCAATCGTGGCCAAATTGATCGGCATCCGGCCAAGGATCTGCTCCTTTTCCAGGCTTTCCGTCATGGAGACTTTGATCGTGCGGTCAAACGGCAGTTCGCTGCGATGCACTTTGATCAATGTTTCATGGCAAAAATTTAACGCAAACTCGCTGGTCAACAACGCACGACGATAGCGGCGACGGGAGACTTCGATCTGCTTGGCAAGGAAAATTTCTTCTTCGCGAGTCAGCAGCGGGATCTCGCCCATTTGCGACAAATACATGCGAATCGGATCCTCAGTACCGCGCGACGAATCTTCGCCATCAATCCTGATTTCGGGACGGCGTTTCTTGCGGAGCGCGAGCGGTTCGCCAGTGTCGTCCTTGACAGGATCAGCGACGATCTGCATGTTCAATTCTTCGAGACAACTGATCAAATTGTCCAACTGCTGCGGATCGGCGGCTTCGTCCGGCAGAAACGCATTGACCTGCGAAAACAGCAGATTTCCTTGTTTCAGGCCGGTTTCGATCAGTTGACGAAGAGTTTCATCTAGGCGGTACATGTTATGCTCCTGTGGTTCTTATGGTCTTCAGTTGATGTATTGCAGCTAACGTGCCGTGATGGCAAAAAACCGCCACATCAAGTGACGACATGTCTTACTTCATGGACGAAGGATGACCCATTTGACTTTGACGAAAGTTGTAAAGTCGGCGGAGCGCGTCTTTTGTGTCGTCGTCGAGTTCGCTCATAGGCTTAGCCGGTTGAGACAATAATTGTTTCGACACGAGGTTCAGTCGTTTTTCTCGCCGTTCCAGAATGGGTCCAAGAACCCGTTCCAGATGGTTTGGTACCGAAGTACCGCCTTGTTCATTTTGGCCCGGCTGGTCCATCATGAGTCTGAAAATCCCTTTCTCTTCAGCCGAATCTACCACTGCGTTGATCAAACTCAGAAGATCTGAATCTGATTCTGCGGCAATGATCAATCGGCTGAGTTCAGGAAGGTCTCCGTCTTCCTTCCACAGGTCGATGCACAACGCCAGCAGCCGCTGATGTCGCACATTTTCGAAGTCATCCGCACCGATGTGATGACGAATGAAATCGATCGTTTCCGGACAAGTCAGAATGATCTCCAGCATCTCGCGTTCCGCTCGCTCCATGGCGTTTTCGGGACGAGGTGCAACCGTAGTCGGCTGTCGATCAGCGTCCCGACGAAAGACACTCTTCTTGTCTGTCTTGTTTCGAATATCTTTCAGTTGTTGGCGAGCCGTTCTTTCGTCAACCTGAACCCGCCAGCATACGCTGCGAAGTATCATGTCTTCGCGAACGGTTCCAGCAAGCCCCTGCGACTCAGCAAGGAACTCCAGCATCTGATTCAAAATCTGCTGACGCCCGGCCACAGATTGTGAATCCGTGCGTCGCAGAATTGATTGCAATTTGTATTCCCACGCCTCAGGGGCCGTTTTGATGAGCTTGTAGAAATCCTCAGACGAATGTGTTTCAAGGTAGTCTGCGGGGTCTTTGCCTGACGGAACATTTAGAACACGAAGGTCAAGATCCTGAGCAAGAAATCGCGATATTGACCGTTCTGCCGCCTGTTGCCCTGGGGCATCATTGTCGTAAACTAATACAACTTTCTCTGCAAAGCGTCGCAAAAAACGTACATGTTCTTCAGTCATCGCGGTCCCAAGGGTGGCAACCGCGTTCTTCACACCGGCCTGATGGCAGGCGATGCAGTCCATGTATCCTTCGACAATAATCGCTGTTTTGCTCTCGCGAATGGCGTCTCGAGCCATATTGAAAGCGAACAGCATTCGCCGTTTTTGAAAGATCGCACTTTCTAAACTGTTCCAGTATTTCGCATCACTTTCAATGTTGCCTCCCGGCAACACTCGTCCTCCAAACGCCACCGGACGACCGCGTTCGTCGAAGATCGGAAACACCAAACGACCAACCAGGTTGTCAAAGTACCCCGGTCCATTGTCACGTTCTCGAATCAATCCCGCAGAAACCAGTTGTGCAGGAGTGAATTTTCCTTTCGCCTTTTCAAGGAACCAGTTCCAGTCTTCCGGATGGTAACCCAGCTTGAAATCGCTGACGGTTTCCGCCGAAAGCTGCCGCTTAAGAACGTACTGCCGAGCATTCTCTGCAGATGGTCCTGTCTTCAGTGTCTGATTCATTAAATTGACGGCCCATTCGACCACAACTAACGAATCTGTCTTGCGACTTGTATTTTCTTGTGTCCCGTTTGTGCGGGACTTCTTTGGCATCTCTAATCGAGCTCGCCGTGCCAGCGATTCTATGGCCTCAGGAAACGGCACCCGTTCAATTTCCATGACCCAACGAAAACAGTCTCCACCCTGATCGCACACCCAACATCGATAGGATTGTCGATCAGGATAAACATGAAACGAAGGATTCTTGTCGTCGTGAAACGGACACAACCCAACATAGTCACGACCACCGTGCAATGGTTTCAGAGCAACGACTTCGGACACCAGATCCACTAAGTTGGTGCTGGATCGAACGAGTTCCTTGAAATCTTCACCAACAGCCTGTAACACATTGGACTCCGATTGAGTGATCCGTCAAACCTTCGGACTTCGACTCGATGACTCCTGCAAGCGATACCCATCATTCGCGCAGCCGAAACGGCCGTAGATTGATGAGCGTTGCCAACAGGCATATAGAAATCAGCAGGAGCGTCATTGCTCAACTGGTGAGGTACAACTTGAGACGCCCGAAGTCTGCTTCCTGAACTTCTTATCTGGCGTTACCTAATTCTAACCGCAAACGGCTTGCGGTCAAGCTGTTGCTGTTGCGGGAAGCCCCGAAAGCGGACGTCGCAAAGTCCTGCGTGGCATAAGGTTCCAGGCTTCTGCCTGAGGCATTTTCCACGCTTTCGGAAGACGCAAAGCAGTCGCTGTGACGTGAAGTTGCGACCGTAATTCACCAGTTGGGACAACCGAGGTACCGTGAGGTGAATTCCTGGCCCACCGTGAAAAATAGCGTTTGACGTCATGCGAAACGGGAATTCGTGCTGCCGTGTTTGTGAGCGGGCTAATTCTTATACGAAATTATGGAAAACACTGACGGCAAGGCAGGTGTTGATTTAACCGTTTAACCCGACTCGAAGAGGAGGCAATTCTGTGCACTTAAGGCGAGCGGGGGATGTCAATCCCCTGATTCGTTGGAACAATGCGAAAATCAAGTACTTACGAACTCCGCAGGATGGTTGGATTCATAAGTTCACACTATTACGAAGAGGAGCTACCGAGTGCATGACCTCCTCTTCGAGTCGGGTTAAACGGGAACTTTCTCCGTTGAGACTCAATCAACATCCCGCGTCCTGCTTCGCCAACCAAAAAACTCACCGCATGCTCCGCAAATTGACAGACTTCAGGCAAACACGGGGGTCTGGTTGACCTTGCCGGTTGAACTTGACGTGACGCCATCGACGCGACGATAACTACAAATGGATCGCGAAGGATTGCCATCCGGATTGGATTTAGAAGCATTGAGGCTTACCATGGTCAAGGTTGCCATTGAAAACGCGGAGTCGGATGAGACTCCCGGCGGAAAAAAAATTCGACGATCTTCGAAAAGCGACAAGTCGCCGCAGAAGTCTCACTGGTTGCTAAAGCTGAGTTTGCTGCTGACTACCGCCGTTGCTGCCGCTCCCAGCGTGTTGTCATTGTCCGGTTCGCTGCCAGCGTTGATTAAGAAGGCGAATCCCAAACTGGGCGACGCCGTCTCCTTTAGCAGTGTCAAAATGCACTGGTGGGCTCCAGTAGAGATTACCGGTTTGAAGGTTCAGGATCTCAGTCAACCACTGGAACCCGGCGCGGCAAAATCTACCACGCCGATGCTCTGTGAAGTGGAGCGGGTTACAACAATCGAACCGCTCTGGCGAATTGCTCTCAATGCAGGCCGAGGGACTGGCGTTGTCGTGAAGTCGCCACGTTTGATTTTGATCGCTGGCGAAAAAGGCACAAATCTTGATCGCACGGTGACGGAATTATTCGGAAATTCGGATGAGACCAACGGTCCACGGTTTCCTTTTCGACTCACGATCGAAGACGGTGCCGTGCAGTTGCGTTCAGCGCCGGTTGGAAGTCCAGTCGCTGCCAAGTTGACGCCTGCAGAAGGCGACACCTCAGACGCGGCAGCCGCTTCAGCGATTGCTGACGCGAATTCCTCAGCGGCAGTCGCAGTTCCCGTCGCAACGGCTGTTACTTCGGCCATCGCGGACGTATCAGAAATCACTGGCACGTTTTCCACGATGGACACATCTCGCTGGCTGCCGGCAATGAAGTTGTCCGCTTCGATTCGGCAATCCAGTGGACAGCAAGTCACAAAACGCACGGCGTCTCGACTGACCCGCATGGCCGCAAATCTGGATTCTATTGTCAGCGATTTTCCGAACGTGCCGCTGGAAGACCTTGTCGGCACAGATGCGTCTGGCGATCCAAATTCTGCTCGCATCCAGATCCATCTGCAGCCGCGCATTGACGAGCAGGGACGTCAGGCGATTCAGATTGGTGCTCGCGATGTTGACCTGCGACTGATTCAACCGTTTCTTTCCATGCTGGGCATTGATGTCTCTGTCAACGGCATGATTTCCGGCGGCATTGACGCTCGACTGGCCGGTGCGGATCTGAAAGACGGTCTAGTGGGACGAATCATGCTGTCCGGCGATGATGTTCGCATTCGGCAACCCCAATGGGCTGCCGATGAATGGCTGCCGCTTGGAATCGTGAACGCGAACGGAGCCGTTGCGATCGCCGATGACGGAATGCTGATTCAGGATCTGAAGATCACAACCAACGTTGCAGAACTTACAGGCAGCGGAGAACTTCGACACTCTGCCACCTCCGCCAGCGCGGAGCAATCACAAAAGATTGAACTCAATGGATCACTGAATCTTGCCAAAGTCGCTCAATCAATGCGCAAGACTCTGGCACTGCATGACGACGTCACGATTCAAAGCGGGACGCTTGTATTTCAGGCTCAAGGTTCAGCCGATGCACCAAAAGAGAGTACAGGGAACGCGGCCAGCGTCGTCAATGCGTCTCAAAAAGGCAGTTGGCAGATTGGGACGAGAGTCGATGGGCTTCAGGCAATTCAAGGCGGTCGGTCGCTTAAGGTCGATTCGAACATTCGCGTGGATGCATTTGGTCCGTTCGTGAATGGAATCCCGGATCTTTTGCGTGCCCGACTCACGGCCGACTTCGGCACAATCGATTGCCTGCCCGATGGTACCGGATGGAAGATTTCTGGATTGCTGCAGCCCGCGTCACTTTGGCAAACACTGCGACAATTTGCCGACGTTCCTCAACCCGGCATTCGCGGCGATCTGCGATTTCAAACGCGAGTTGCCATGCAGAACGATGGTTTCAAACTATCGGATCTGGAATTGAACTCATCCGACGTCACCGCCCGCAGCACCGCATTGACCATCATCCCGGCAAATCCCATCACATCAATGCTCGACGGTGCCTTGCATGTGGAAGGTTCCGGATCTGCCCTGCGCACGCTGTTGATGCCATGGCTGGATGCATCGTTTCTGGCGGAACAATCGCAGGTCGTGGCGGATATTTCTGCGTCGCCAAGAAGTGATATCCAGCTCAACGTTCGTATTGCTCCCACCGGAGTCGCGAATTTACAACGTGGGAATGTGCTTTCCGTTTCGCAGAGCCAGGCGAAAAACACGACTCAGCCGCAGTCTGGTAGGCAGTTCACATCGGCTGCGACATCGGTCTTTGTCGTCGATGAAGCAGAGATCAATCTGAACATGACTGCGTCCAATAACGGCAGTCAGTTCGACATCAAAAATGGAGTCGTCAAACTTCCAGGCTTGGCGGCTGCTGTGACAGGCATGGTGTCAGTCCCGAACGGCAATACGTTGCTGGATCTCACGGCTGATACAACATATGACCTTGATATTCTGAGTCGTCGTTTGTTCGCTTCCGATTCAGGCATCGCGCTGAGCGGTCAGGGACGCGATGTCTTCAAGCTCAAGGGCGACCCTTCGCAACTCACCGCAGTCGCACAGCAAGGTGCATCGAAAAGTGGCGGAAATGCCCTGCAGGGTTCAGGCGGGTTGAAATGGGTTTCAGCCAATATTCTGGGACTCAGCGTTGGCGGTGGATCCACGCAGGCCACTTTGGAAAATGGTCTGCTGCGAACAACCCCGATTCAATGCAGTTTCAACGGCGGCCAGTTGAACGCCATGGCCCAGTACGATATTTCAACGTCACGGCTGCAACTGGGGTCGGGAAGCCGAATTGAAAATGTGCAGGTGACTCCCGAGTTGTGTCGGCAGTGGTTGGGATTTGTGGCTCCCATGATGGCGGATGCCGCTGACGTGAACGGTCAACTGTCAATGCGTGTCGAACGATTCTTCTGGGATCTGAACGCGCCGCAGAATTCAGATGTCTCCGGACAACTCACAATTCATGAGGCATCTGCAACGCCCGGGTCATCGTTCGCATCGCTGCTGCAGGTTGTCGATCTGCTCCGTAAACGAGACGATACGAATGGCTATGCTGGCCGATCATTGACGTTGCCCGAACAAACTATTCCCGTTCAGGTGCGTCAAGGTTACGTAATTCACGATGGCCTGATCATGGATCTGGCAGGCTACCGTTTGAAATCATCCGGAGCGGTCGGCTTGAACGAACAGATTCAGATCACGCTTGATGTGCCCTTGGAAAAAGGCACTGCTGTGACAACTCGTTCGATCAAAGTTCCACTACGCGGATCTGTGAAAAGCCCGCAACCGGACACGGCCGCATTAATTCAGAATCTCGGCACACAGAAGCTGCAGGAAAAGCTTGGCGTGGATAAGCTGCAGGAGAAAATCGGCAACGGCGTCGATGAGACGCTGAACAAAGGTCTGAACAAGTTGCTGAATCGGTTTTAAGCAGGCTCCGCGCGAATCGAGGGGCCATCAATAATGGTTCTTATTGCGCGGTTTTCCTCCTTGAACTCTGTGTTCTCCGTGGTGAAATCTGCAGTAAGTGGCTTTTGGTCTGGCAATATATCACTTCGTTGCCAAATCTCCTGCAAATCGTCACACTGCCGTCCCTTCCTGTGTTTCTTCCCTCCAGTCAATCAAGCCGTCGAAAAGGATGTGATTGTCGTGATTCGTGCCTACAGTGTTGCCACGCGATCTGTCGTTAGTGGTCTAATCGTTGTGCTGACGATGTTGTCATTGTTGTCATTCAGTGTTGCTTCTGCTCAAGGTGATGACTTTCCAAAAGCCTTCAACACCGATCCGCCGGATTCGAATCCTCCATCGCCGGAAGAAATGGTAAAGTTGATTGAGCTGCCGCCGGGGTTCAACGTGACTCTGTTTGCCGGCGAGCCTGACGTTCAGCAACCGATCTGCATGGACTTCGACGACAAAGGACGTCTGTGGGTTGCCGAATGTTACACCTACAGCGGCGGACCGTATGAAACAAAACTGCGCGACCGCGTCGTCATTCTGGAAGACACCGACGGCGACGGTAAACACGACAAACGAACCGTGTTCTGGGACAAAGGCTACATGCTGACCAGTCTCACCTGGGGATTTGGCGGATTATGGGTTCTGAATGACGGAACTCTGTCGTTTATCCCGGACAAAAACGGCGACGACGTTCCGGACAGCGAACCGGTCGTGATGCTTGACGGCTGGAGCAAAGACTGCGGTCACAACTTCGTGAGCGGCCTCATTTGGGGTCCGGACGGTTGGCTCTACGGCCGCCACGGAATTGTGGACACGTCTTATCCAGGCGTTCCGGGGACTGCAAAGGAAGAACGAGTCTTCATGAACTGCGGCGTTTGGCGTTATCACCCCACGAAGCACACGGTCGACGTTGTCTGCAACGGCACGACGAATCCATGGGGACTCGATTACAACGAAGACGGCCAGTTCTTCATGACGAACAACGTGCAGGGCCACCTGTGGCACGTAATTCCAGGAGCCCACTATCAGCGAATGTACGGCCAGGATTTCAATCCATACGCCTTCGAACTGATGGACATGACGGCCGACCATTATCACTGGGACACAAAGACAAAGTGGAACGAAAGCCGCGACGGAGTTGCCAATGATCTCGGGGGCGGTCACTCACACGTTGGCGGCATGATCTATCAAGGTGACAATTTTCCTGCTGGATACCTTGGCAAGATCTTCATGTGCAACACCCACGGCCGCCGTATCAACGTCAATCGTCTCGACCGCGAAGGCAGCGGTTACGTTGGCCGCCGCGAACCGGATTTCATGCTTGTAAAATCGCCATGGTTTCGAGGAATTGACATCAAAATGGGGCCAGAAGGCGCAATCTACGTTTCGGATTGGTCTGACAACGGCGAGTGTCACGACCACGACGGCGTGCATCGAACCAGCGGTCGGATTTATCGGATTGCGTACGGAACTCCGAAGCTGACGGCTCAACAGGCCGATGCTCTGAGCGGCAGAAACAAGTTCGCGTTTCTCGACAGTACCTGGATTAACAAAGGTGATTGGTTTGGGCGACATGGTCGTCGAATTCGTCAGGAAATGTTGGCCAGCGGTGACATGTCGGGGCGCGCGGTAGATTCGATGAAGAGCTACGCAACTGCAAGTCAACTGCTGTATACAGAATCCTTTGGCGGAAACAATAAGTCGCAGATGGACGGTGCGTTGCAATCGGCAGATCCGCTTGTTGTGGCTCAGGCGATTGAGTTGGTCGCTGATCAGCCAGCTCGTGTAAAGGCTCATTTATCCGCAGTTAAAGAACTCGCAAGGAAGCCGCAGCCTGCCAACGTTTTGCTGTCTCTGGTTTCAATCCTGCAAAAACTGGACGCTGCCGATCGTTGGTCACTGGCTTCATCAATTCTTGGTTGCGCGGAAAACGGCAAATCGATTGCGAATGAGAACCAGTTGACTTTGATGACTTGGTACGGCATCGAACCCGTTGTTTTTAACGATGGTACTCTCGCGCTGCTGGATTCAAATCCAAAGCTGCAGCAGTTTGCGGTTCGACGAATAGCGATGGACATCAGTGAAAAAACAGAAGTTGCCGCTGCGGCATTGAAGTTCATCAGCACAAAAGCCATTGGAAGCAATGAATCTAAAACCGCTGCCACCTTGCTGACATCATTCAAAACGGGACTTGCCGGGCGAGCAAAGGTTGCTGCTCCGAAGGACTGGGCTCTGATTGAGAAACAACTACGATCATCAAAAAATAAGGATATTCTGTTGGCGACCGACTCGCTGGGAGTACTGTTCGGAGATGGTGCCGCGATTGCGGACCTTCGAAAACTGGCATCAGACGCCAGTAGCGACGCCGTTGCGCGAGAACAGGCAATCGACGGTCTGGCTCAGGTGAAGGACAATGATTCCGTTCCGATGCTGTACAACTTGCTCAACGATCGAGCCGTCGTGGGTTCCGCGATTCTGGCATTGAAGAGTTTTGATCATCCGAATACCGCAAAAGAACTGCTGAATCGATTTGGAGGTTTCAAGGACGGCAACAAAAGTCTGGCCATCGACACCATGACTAGCCGAGATTCGTATGCCCTCGATCTGATCGGTGCCATTGAAGCGGGCCGCTTTGATCCTCGTGAATTGTCGGCAAGTCAGGTCCGCCAGTTACTGGCATTAGGCAACGAACACATCAAGTCTGTTCTTGAAGCGAAATGGGGCGTTGTGCAGGAAACTCCGGAAGCTCGCCTGGCTGCCATCGAAAAATGGAAGCACGAACTCACTCCGGAAAACATCGCCAAAGCCGATCGCGAAAACGGTGCGGCACTGTTCAAGAAGTCCTGCGCGACTTGTCACAAACTGTTCGGCGAAGGTAAGACGATTGCTCCTGATCTTACCGGTGCCAACCGCAGCAATCTCGACTACTTACTGATGAACATCATCGATCCAAGTGCCGTGGTGCCGAAGCAGTTCACGACGTCTGTGATCGCTCTGAAAGACGGTCGAATCATCACGGGCGTGATCGTTTCAGAGACTGATCAGACTCTGGTCATTCAAACGGACAAAGAGCAATTGTCGGTGGATCGCGGTGATGTTGAAGAATCAAAGAACAGCGGCAAGTCACTCATGCCCGACGGCATGCTCGACCCGCTCACGCCTGAGCAAGTTCGAGACCTCTTTGGTTTTATGATGCCACAGAAGTAGTGGCATTGTTTTCGAAAGCCATCCGTGCCACCTCTTTCTATCTGCTTCTGCACCGTTTGTGTAACATCACGCTCGGTTTTAACTCCATCAAAAACAACCAGGGAAACTCTCGTTATGAAATTCACCAGCTCACTCTGCGTAGCGTTTATTGCGGTCGCAGCAATTGCATTGATGTATTCAACCGCCAGCGACGTCCAAGCCTATTCCCCCGTCATCTCCGTCGTTGAAGCGGCTCCCGTGGAAGACAGTATGCACGAATTCATGGAATACGTTTTTCAGCCGACCTATCTGCGGCTTAAAGCGACAATGGCCGCCGCGCCTGCGGACAACAAGGGCTGGAAGGCAATGAAATCCGATTCACTTATCCTTGCTGAAAGCTGCAATCTGCTGTTCGTCCGCAAACCTGATGCACACGGCGATGATTGGACCAAACACGCAACTGCCGCAAAGACTGATGGTGCCGCCTTGTACAAAGCTGCCAAAGAAAAGAACTTTGAAGCCGCAACGACCGCCTACAAAACAATGTTGAACAACTGCAACGCCTGTCACAAGCAGTTCGAAGACGGCAAGCACATTTTGCAGCCGTAGATTGATTTAGTGCAGAACAGGTGATTCAATTGTACTAAAAACGGAGTACAACCCACGCGTGTCCTCGTGGCTTCGGCAAATGCCATGGACGATTTTGCTGGTCTGCGTCGCCATTACGGCGCTGGGACTCTGCGGACTGGTGCGCGCCGACGAATTGTACGGCCGCACACAGCTTGTTGAAAAACAGATGATCTGGTTCTTCATGGCACTGCTCACAATGCTGGCTGTGATGTTGATACCGTATCGACTGTTGAGTCAACTGAGTCCGTGGCTGTTTGTGTTGTCATTGGTGCTTCTCGCCATCACGCTGTTTATGCCCCCCATCAACGGATCAAGGCGATGGATTCCATTGGGGCTGTTTGACTTCCAGGCCAGCGAGCCCGCGCGTCTTGCCTATATCATGGCGCTGGCGGCCTATCTGAGGTTTCGATCAAGTCAAAGAACGATCGTGGGACTTTTGCCACCTCTGCTGATGGCATTTTTCCCGATGCTGCTCATCATCCGCGAACCCGATTTGGACACATCGCTGCTATTTTTGCCAGTCTTGTACGCGATGCTGTTTGCCGCCGGCGCTAAAACCAAGCACCTTGCCGCCGCCGCGTTGCTGGGGCTCATCTGCCTGCCACTGCTGTGGATTCAGATGAGCGCCGAGCAACAGTCTCGCATTGTCTCTGTCTTCACACAGCAAGACGGCGGTTCTGCTCCAGCAGGTGACGGGTTTCATCTGCATCAATCCAAACAAGTCCTGGCACTCGGAGGATTCTGGGGCAGTCGCAGTCAGCAGGAAAGGCCTGTCGATGATCTCACCGCGTGGCAACTTCCGGCATCTCGCACTGACTTTATCTTCGTTATGATCAGTGAGCGTTTTGGCTTCCCCGTCAGCGCCGGGTTGTTGGTTCTGTACTGCGTACTGATCTGGAAAGGCCTGCAGGTTGCGCGCCAGACTCGTGAACCATTTGGCCGACTTGTATGCGTCGGTATCATGACTCTGATCGCAATTCAGACCATTCTGAACGCCGGCATGACCGTCGGACTATTACCGATCACCGGCACCACGTTACCACTCTGCAGCTACGGCGGCAGCAGTTTGATTTCCACATACGCAGGTATCGGCCTGATCATGAACATCGCCATGCAACAGCGTTACAATGTCACCGGCGAACCATTTATGTTCGGCAAATCACGAGTACCGCGCATGAAAAAGCCCTCTGGACGGTAGACAATGTGCGGGGACAGAACGATGAAGAGAACTGGGGAATGCTGCGAGAATCTGGGTCGTCTTCTTGCAGTGAGTGTATTCTTCGTTCAACACTTGCCAATTTACCGTGCCAAAGGGCGGCTGGGTGAGAAAAGTGAAATGCACACGTCGTGCCATTCATAGAAAAAATCCAGAGAATACTTCATCAACGACAAAGGCCAGTAAACATGCAGTTTTGGCCGGTATACAGCGCCGAACTATGTGACCTAGTTCGGCGCTGAGTTGGGTGAATTGATTGAATCGTCGGCGCTCAACGGGTAGAATCCGCCGAAGAGTGCGCCGATGCTGATTTTTACAGGCAATGACATAGTGACGTTCTTTCTCACAAATCCGCAAACTACAAAACGCGACCTACGGGGCGTTGTGGGAACCCTGACCGGTTTGATTGTCGTTTATTGCGTTGCTGTGTTGTGGTATGTGGCGACTTTTCCAGACATTGGCATCCGTTGCCTGCTCCCTAATAACGAACCGAATAAAAACGGCGGAATCGAGATTCATCAGTGGATTGCTGGTGACGAAGGAGTGACCGGTCCGCGGCCAAGTCCTGGTGATCAACTGGTGCGACTGAACGGTCAGGAGATTGAGACGTTTCTTGATTTCGTGTCTGCGATGGGGAGTTTGCGTTTCGCCAAGATACCTCCGGGCGGACAGTTGGTACCCGGATCTGATCCGGCGGAATTGAAGGTTCCTCCGTTGGTGGAGGTAAATAATCGAGATCCCTCGCGGCCAGCCGAACGGCTTGTGGAAGTTGTCTACCGAAATGTACGGTCTTCCAAGCCGTTACTGGAAAATCGCATCTACGTGTCGGTGCGTCCCATCGCAGTCAGCGAGGTGTCGATCACGATTTTTTGGTTTGCTTGCCAGTTGTCGATTCTGGCAGTGGCTCTGGCGTCCTATTGGTATCGGCCCTTTGATGTTGTCTCTCAGAATTTCTGCCTGATGTGCTGTGCGTCCATGGGCGCGTTTGTGGGGGGGTTTCATTGGTGGGTTCTGGCAAGCAGCCCGTTGCTGAACATTCCGTTCATTCTTTGCGCTGCAACGCTGCCGGCTCTGGTGCTGAACTTCTTTCTTGTTTTTCCACGGGAACCTGAGTTTCTTCGCACGCGGAAATTTCTGGTTCAACTGGGTGTCCTGAGCCCTGCAATAATTTCTACCGCTCTGCTGGTCGTCATCTATTGGAGCAGTTGGAGTCTGAATGGTAGCGCGGCGAGCGGCGAGATGAACGTGCTGCAGAAACTGGCCGTTTTGACTCAAATCGTATTTCGCGGCAACGCGACGGGATTCGATCTTGTCAGGCATTCCACTGAATTACTGCATGTCCTTCGAACGACGATATTTGCTTCAATCGTTCTGGCCTGTATCTATTTTTTTATCATCGTTCTGAAACTGATAAACGGCTGGTTTACGATCAAGGAATCGCGTGAGCGTGAGCAAACCAATTCAATTCTGGGGGCGGCGCTGCTTTCCATGATCCCGATTGGCTACACAATCTATCTGGCTGGTTTTCAAAGGGTCGAGTTTGCTCTGGGCCGTGGGCAGATTCCGATGTTCGTCGCCAGCATGTTGTTTATGGCCGCGTATTCGCATGGCATGTTTCGTCATCGACTGATGCTGGCAGAAGATCCGGAAGATAAAGGGCGTCGATACATTCTGATGTCATTACTTGTTTCTGGCGGCTTTGCGACACTGCTGGCGCTCGGTGGAGTGGCGGCTCATTCCTATAGCCTGCCCTTGAATTCATCAACGACGCAGCAGATCTCGCTGTTCCTGATCCTGCTGCTGGCGGCTGGAATTACGCTTTGGGTGCGTGATCGTTTGCAGACCGTCGTCGATCGTCGCTTCTTCAGTGAAAAATATCAGCTCGACCGCGCAATGCAGCAATTGAATCGGTCGGCGGCGTACCTGACGGAGCCGTCCGGCATGGCCGAGATCACTCTGAAGACATGTCAGGACGTGATGGATGCGGCATCAGCAATGATGTTCGTCCGCGACGGGCATGGCAATTTTCGCCTGATCGGCACAAAAGCCACTACGCTGGCCCCGGCACAATTGAAGCCTGAGCAGGTTCCCGAATTTACGTCCGGGGAAACTGTCATCCGGCGGATTCCCCAAACCAATCAGGAAGCGATGTCGTCCGTGCAGCGATTGCTGCATGAACTGAAATCGGAGCTGCTGTGTTTGATGGAAGGGGAAGGCGGTCTGCATGGCCTGATTATTTTGGGACGTCGGCGATCTGGTGGAGCTTACACAGCAGAAGACATAGTGTTCCTGCATGCGATCGCGCAAATGAGCGTTTTGGCGCTGCATAGTTCTCGCGCAAATCAGACAATGTCTCAGTTGGACGCTGAATTGAAGATGAAGATGGACCGCATCGCCGAGCAGCAGCGGCAGATGGCGGCGCTGCGAGCTGAACTCACATCTTTGCAGCGCGATGCTGGACAGGCACCGGTCCTCGCGTCTGAACAGGACTTTGATCGCGAAGGGATTCGTGGCACCAGCACTGCATTGTTGAACGTTCTGTCACAAGTCAAGAAAGTGTCTCGTAGTTCATCGACGGTCTTGATTCGTGGCGAAAGCGGTACAGGAAAAGAACTTCTCGCCCGAGTCATTCATCGCAATAGCGACCGTGCGAAGGAAAATCTTGTTTGCGTCAACTGCGCAGCATTGTCAACTTCGCTGCTCGAAAGTGAATTGTTCGGACACGTCAAAGGAGCTTTCACGGGCGCTCATATCGACAAGCAGGGACGTTTTCTGGCAGCGGACAAAGGGACGTTGTTTCTGGACGAAATTGGAGAAATCTCGGCTGAAACCCAAGTGAAACTGCTGCGAGTGCTCCAGGAACGTTGCTTTGAAGCAGTCGGAAGCGATAAGACGATTCATGTCGATGTGCGTGTCATCGCGGCAACAAATCGCAATCTGGAAGACATGATCGCCCGTGGTCATTTTCGCGCAGATTTGTTTTATCGTCTGAATGTTGTTGCTCTGACGCTGCCGCCGCTGCGAGAGCGTCCGGAAGATCTGGCTGAACTTGTCTTCTATTTTCTGAGTCGTTCCGCACAGAAGACAAAAAAACAAATCCGTCAGATCGATTCTGATGCCTTGGCCGCTATCGAAGCTCATGCATGGCCTGGCAATATTCGTGAACTCGAAAACGTCATCGAACGTGCTGTGGTTATGGCAGACAGCGAAATGATCACAATGGCAGATCTGCCGGACGAATTTCAAACCGGCAGTGATCGCATCGTTTCACATGCGTTGCGGCCGCCACGACCGTCGATTTCAACCTCGAAAGTGACGCCTGTCAGAAGTGTGGCTCGCAGGTCGACAGATGGTGAAGGCATTGCGTCAACATCCGGAGACTCCGAATCTTCTGACACCGAAGAACAGCAACTGCGAGAAGCTCTGCGAATTGCGGGAGGCAACAAAGCTCTCGCCGCGCGGCGGCTTAATCTTCCTCGCAGCACATTTTTCAGCAAGTGCCGCAAGTACGGAATTGGGTAAGCACTCGTGAATGGGTGCTCACAAATTGCTTGTAGAGAGTCTGTTGAACTCACACCCAGCGGTGCCTGCACAGACATCGCAGCCTGGCGCAGACTGATGATCATGGGTCGCAGATGCGTTGTGCAGGCAGCGTTCAATGCGGTCCGTGATGATGGCGTTCATGTCCGGATGCAAGCCAAACGGGGCTGTGACCAGCCATTCGATTCCCGCATGTTTCGTTGCAGCGGCGGTCACCAGAGCCGGAATATCTTCGGTCCAGTGTCGGCCAGGTGAAAGAAAATACGGAAACACGATCACACGCTTTGCGCCGCGTTGAACGCATCGATCAAAAGCAGCCGCGATCGAAGGTTCCGCCAGTTCCATATGAGCGGGCTCAACGATCGGATACTTTGAATCCACAGCGAACCTGTCCGCAGCGCGATGCAGCATATCGTTGCTTGCAGCGCGGCGAGAGCCATGATCGACGATGATAATGGCTGTGATGATGGCGATCGACGCAGTGTCTGATTCTTGAACAGTCATGACGGCACCGCAATTCCATCCATGAGCATTCGCAAAATCTGCGAAGCCCGCTGACGATGACCTTCTCGCAAAGCACCTCGGCAAACGACACGATGAGCCAGCACGGGGATTGCAGTCTCCTTAATGTCATCCGGGATCACATAATCACGATCCGCGACCAACGCCATGGCCTGAGCCGCCCTGTACCACGTCAGCGCGCCACGCGTGCTGACGCCAAGTGTGAGTTCGTTGTTGGCTCGCGTCTTTTCAACAATCTGCAGCAGATACTCTGCCAGTGATGCATCAAACTTAATGGCCTGAACCTGTCGCTGCAGATTGAGAACCTGATCCGGCGTCGCGGCCGCCGTTAAAGCATCCACAGGCTGACCATCGCGGTGACGATTCAGAATCTCAAGTTCGGACTTTCGATCGGGATAGCCGAGACTCAGGCACATCATAAAACGATCCAGTTGATTCTCCGGCAGCGGATAAGTGCCCTCAAATTCAAACGGATTCTGCGTAGCGATCACCAGAAACGGATCCGGAAGTTTGTGTGTCGTGCCTTCGATGGACACTTGTCGTTCGCTCATCGCCTCCAATAACGCACTTTGAGTTCTGGGAGTCGTGCGATTGATTTCGTCGGCAAGCAGGACGTTCGTGAAGATCGGACCTGGCCGAAATTCAAAATCCCCTGTTCCGGGACGGTAGATATTGCCGCCAAGGATATCACTTGGAAGCAAATCCGGGGTGAACTGCATTCGCGTGAAGCCGCAGCCAAGTGATTTCGCAAGGGCACGGGCCAGCGAAGTTTTTCCCAGTCCGGGAGCATCTTCCAGAAGTATGTGACCACCCGCCAGTAAAGTGACAACCGACAATCGCACGGCTGTGGGTTTTCCGAGAACGGCAGATTCCACGTTGCTGACAATTTGGCGAACGACTTGCTGACTCACAATTTCTCCTGCGTCGTTATATCGTCCCAGATCCCAAGGTCGTAGCGTTTCCAGAATTCGCCCGCTTCCAGGTTCTGTTCAATTTCCGTCTGAATATAGACCAGACTTTTCATATTGCGAATCGCCTCAATACCCGTGCGAATGCGTTCGGGCGACAGTACGATGCGTTCAAGGCTTAGGCCAGCGAGGGGACTTAAGTCTGCCACTGAACTCTTCGCGATGTTAAGCCGTCTGAGTGACGCAATTGTTCCCACAGGAGTCAAATCACTGACTTCCGTTTCGGCCACGTCAAGACTCACGAGCTTTGTGCCCGACAATGGCGCAAGATCAGTCACCTTGGAACCGGTGAGCCACAATGTATCCAGCGGCATGTCTCGCAGTGAATTTAGATCAGTGTATGGCACGTTTAGCACGTTGAAGTGAGTCAGCTTCATGCCTTCAAGGAAACTAAAGTCTGTCACTTTGGTGTTTTGAATTTTCAAAACTTTTAGCGGCATACCCTTTAGCGGCGAAAGATCAGCGACCGGAGTATTCTCCAGGATCAGGCTTTCCAGCGGCATGCCAGTGAGCGGTGTCAAATCGGAGACGTAAGTGAAGCCAAGATCCAGGCCTCGCAGTGGCAGACCTTTGAGTGGTTCAACGGAACGCAGTCCGGAACGAAATAGATTTGCTTCAACAACATCGTTTCCTTCGACCAGGAACTTGGCCATCTCATTGGCACCAAGTTGCTGACGAAGAACCTTCGGATCGGCACGCAGAGTTGTCGAATCGTTCTTAGCCGCACGTCGCGCCTGATCAGCGGCGGTCATTGTTGACGGTTTCTCCGTCTTTCCGCAGCCGATGGAAGATGCCACACAGAGCATCGCGATGCACGTTGTGATATTGAATGTTTGTCGTGTCATTTGTCCGGGCTCCAATCCCTTGCCAAGGCGGAGAAGATGTCTCCGCGTTCCCGAAAATCCTGAAACCATCCGTAGCTTGCACAGCCCGGAGAAAGCAGAACGATATCGCCTTGCTGGCTGAACGCAACTGCACACCGAAACGCCTCTCGAAAGTCGGTGGCAATTCTGATTTGCAGATCATTCGTGCCGTTGGTCAGTAATTCATGAAGCTTGCCCGCCGTTTGTCCCATAAGAATCACGGCGGATGCATTTCGCCTAATCTCCGCAGCAAATTCTGCGAGGTCCTGACCTTTGTCGTACCCGCCAGCGAGCAGAATAATGCGTCCGGGAAAAACGTGCAGCGCCATAATTGCGGATTCAGGCGTTGTGGCGATGGAATCGTTCCAAAATTGTCGTCCGGATTTTTCTACGACCAATTGCAGCCGATGCGGCAACGGGCGAAACGATTGCAACGCATTTGAAAACTTTGTCGAGTCTGCACCCGCCAGCCATGCAGCGCAGGCGGCGGCAGCAATGTTGAGTTGATTGTGACGCCCTGGCAATTGTAGCGGTACCGTGAGCCGAATCGCGTCCTCAAGAGATTGATTTCGCAGGATCAATGTTCCGCCTTCAAGGAATGATCCATCATCGCCGTGATCGGTTAGGCCAAACCTCATACTACCCGCTCGAATCCGCCATTGCGGCTTGTTGGAATCGTCATGCGAATCGGTGTCGTCTGGGAAAACGGCAGCGTCGTCCGGCGTCTGAGCGTCAAAGATCGATTGTTTGGCTTTTCGATAGTTCGCTTCTGATCCATGCCAGTCCAGATGATTGGGTGAATAATTTGTTAGCACGGCAATGTTTGGTCGGAAGCGTTTTTCGGCCAGCAGAGTGAGTTGAAAACTGCTGAGTTCCAGAACCACGATGTCTTGTTTTTGAATCGATTTCAATTGATCGAGTAAGCTGATTCCGATGTTCCCGCCGAGCCAGATTCGGCCTTCAAAATCGGGATACGCATGCGTCAGCAAATGATGAATCAATGCCGTGGTTGTCGATTTTCCATTACTGCCTGTGACCGCGATAACAGACGCTGGATTATGACGCAGGAATAATTCGATCTCGGTCGTGACTTCAATGCGGCGAGATCTCGCCAATGCCACTAACGGATGATCGGGTGGCACCGCTGGATTCACAATCAGCAATTGGCAATCGTCAAGAACGTCTTCCGGGTGCCCGCCGAGAGCCAGTCGTGTCAGAGGAATGTCTCGAAGTGCAGCAAGAGAATCGTGGAGACTCTCCGCATTTCGCAGATCGGTGACAGTTACGTTGGCCCCGTGTTGTGCCAAAAATCGCGTGGCCGCGACGCCTCCGCCGAATCGTCCCAGCCCCATCACCGTTGCGTGAATACCGTTGTATAGAGAAAATGGAGTTGAATTCGGCATCGTTCGGTATCAAGAGGAAAAGAATGGGAATTATCACAACCCGACGCGTCAGCGAGGGATTCGAGGGCACTCAGCCGAACAAAGAAAACTCAATCCCTCACTTACGTTTCGGGTTGTGAAAATAGAAGACACGCAACATCAAAACTCACGCTTCGGGTTGGTATTGAATCAACAACCCGCTCGCGGTACTAAAAAGCTGTCTTCGTCTAGCATTGCCCACAGCTCGATAGGCTATACAATACCCGCCAAATGACAACAACGGACTGGATACTACTCATTGGTTTTTTCGTGGCGATAATCGCGTTGACGGTTATCGCAGCGCTTCGCGCGAGGTCTCCGGAAGAATACTTTACCGGCGGCAGACGTTCGCAATTCTTTACGACGTTGCTGTTTGCATTTGGTTCCGGGACCAGCAGCGATTCGCCGTCGTCCGTGATGGCGGGCACATGGCGAAACGGTCTCGCGGGGCTGTGGTGGCAGTTTCTATGGCTTCCCATCACGCCGTTCTACTGGGTTCTGGCACCGCTGCTGCGTCGATTGCGCGTCGTCACGACTGCCGACTTTTTCGCGTTGCGTTTCGGGCCAAGCACGGCGGCTTTGTATTCCGTGTATGGCATTGTGATTGCGATCGTTCTCATGGCGGGAGTCCTTTTCAGCAGCGCGAGGCTGCTGGGAACTGTCACCGATCCGTATTTTACGGACGTCGCACAACGACTGGACCTGCATCTGCCCATGGTTGACGTCGAGGTGATATTTGAGCCGCCATCGGATGAACGCCCGCCGTTAATCTCATGGAAGCTTGTGAAACGTGATGAGTTGATCGCCATAGGTCTGGCTGCTGTGTTGATTATCTGCAGCAGTGTGGGTGGCTTGAGAGCGGCAATTCTGATCGACGTGATGCACGGTGTACTCTCGGTATTGCTTTCGCTGGTTTTGTTGCCGATGATTTTCCATCGCATTGGCGGCTTTGGAGAACTTCACAAGGTGGACAGCCTAAAGTCTGGGATGTTCGATTTCGTGGCCAGCTCCGATGCCGCGCATCATGGTGGCAATGAACAGTTCACCCCGTTTTATCTGTTCACTCTTTCGGTCGCAGCATTGACGGGAATCATTGTCCAGCCTCATATTATGAGTATCACAGGTTCCAGCCGATCCGAGATGGGCGCACGCATTGGATTTACTTTCGGCAATCTTCTGAAGCGTGGTATGGCCGTCATTTGGACTCTGACCGCGCTGGCGGCCATCGCTTGGTATCTCGGGCCGTCCAGTCCGTTACGAAACGAAGCCAATACCAGCGACAACGTGCTCTTGAACCAATTAACCGTTGCCGCTCAGGGTGAGATTACCAGTTTACCAGCCGAACAAATTCTTGCGGCCCAGCAGGCGAATCTGGCATTTTCAGAAGACTTATTTGGTAGAATTGCTCGCGACGTCTTGGGCAGCATCGGGCCGGGAGTTTTGGGTCTGGTCGCAGTGCTCGTGCTCAGCGCGGCCGTAAGTCACTGCGGAACTCAGTTGATTTCGGCTACGGCTTTATTTGCGGAATACTTGTGCAAGCAACAACTGCAACCCGGCAGACCGCCTATCCATTACGTTTGGATCGCCCGCGCCGTGGCTCCGGTTGTGGTGGCGATAGCGTTGCTGTTGCAAACAACATTTGCGGATGTCACCGACGTGTTAAGACTTGTGATCAAGACGCCAGCGATAGTCGGCATCAGCATGTGGATGGGATTCTTCTGGACTCGCTGGAATACGGCCTCCGTCTGGACGACGACATTGGTCGCTTCGTTTGTGGCCATCATTTGCGGATACTGGTCTGAAGAAGTTTACCGCACGATTCCAATGTTTAAGGACCTGATGTTCTACGAAACGGCGAACGGCCTGGTAATGCTGGATGCCTGGAAGATCGTCTGCATACTTTCGTCGGGCCTGTTTGCGGGCGTGGTCGCGACACTAATGACGGATCATGAACCTGACGATCTGCTGGAATATTTCTACAGCGTCATTCGCACGCGTGTGGATCCGAATGAAGTGCCAACTGTGCAACGTTTTATCCCTGCGGATGAAGATGGCCTGGAACACGTGTGGGCTCTGTATGGTTTTCAGATTCCAAAACCAACAGGACGCGGCATTGCAGGATTTGCCATTGCCTGGGTCATTGTGATCGCGATGGTTTATTTGACGAAATGGATTTCGTTGATTGTTTAGATCCGCAGAAAGTTCCTGAGCAGGTCATAGCCGTGTTCAGTCAAAAAACTCTCCGGATGGAATTGTACGCCGTGGACTGGAAACTCTTTATGTTGCAGGCCCATGACTTCGAATGACTGGCCGTCGTCATTCACCCATGCCGTAACTTCAAGGCAATCCGGCACCGTCTCTTTTGGCACAATCAAGCTGTGATAGCGAGTCGCCTGAAAGGGATTCGGCAGATTTGCAAAAACGCCTTGGCCAGTATGCGAGATCATCGACGTTTTACCGTGCATCATCCGATCAGCTCGCACGACTTTCGCACCGTAGACGTCTGCCAGACACTGATGTCCCAGACACACACCCAGCACGGGAATCTTCGGGCCGAAGTGTGAGATCAAATCTCGTGACAACCCAGCCTCGGCCGGCGAGCAAGGTCCTGGGGAAATGATAATACGTTCCGGCTTGAGTTCTTCGATCTGTTCAATGGAAATCTGATCGTTTCGTTCCACACGAATTTCCGCTGCCGGATCGATCTCACCAATGCGTTGCACGAGATTGAACGTAAATGAGTCGTAATTGTCGAGCAAGAATATCATGGGAGATTCGCGGTCCATTCAATAAATGCAAAAAGCAAATTAGACAAAAATACCGTCTGAACGATCAGAATCCGTCGTTCGTTGCTTCATCCGTGGCCGTTGATGCTTCTGTTTCTACCTTCTCTTCACTGGGCGGGCGGGGTGGGGCGGGGCCGAGATATTGGTAGAACTGACATTCCAGTCGGCCGTTGTAAAGCTTTCTGCGGCGTGGGGCTCGACGACCGAAATGCTTTTCAAACCATGTGTTCGATGTCATCACGTAGAAACTCCATGTCGGCAAAGAATCGCAGACTCGGCCGAGTTCCCGGTAGACGGCTTCCACTTCTTCCGGCGAACCCATGCGTTCTCCATATGGCGGATTGCAGACGATCACGCCGTATTCGCGGAGCGATTTGAGTTCGCTGATTTCTTGTTGACGAAACTGAATATCGCCGCCAACGCCCGCTTCCGCAGCACTCTTTTCGGATAGTCGGATGGCAGCCGGATCGTGGTCGAAGCCCTGTATGGATTCAGTCAGCCGCGGCTGTCGCAGATCTTTCGCTTCCGTGCGGACGTCTTTCCACATTTTGCGATCCATCCACGGCCAGTCTTCAGCGATAAAGGATCGGCCTGAACCAGGTGCGATATTCCGTCCGATCAACGCGGCTTCGATCGGCAACGTTCCGCTGCCACAGAACGGGTCGATGAATTGACGGTCGCGGTTCCAATAGCTCAACTGCAGCAAACCGGCGGCCATGGTTTCTCGCAATGGGGCAGCACCAGCAAATTCCCGGTAGCCGCGTTTATGCAATCCTTCGCCAGAAGTATCGATCGTGATCGTTGCGGTATCACGCAGCAATGAAACTTCTACCGCGAATTCTGCTCCGGTTTCATCAAAGCGAAACCGATTGTATTTCTTTTTTAAGCTCTCGACGATCGCCTTCTTGACGGCTCCCTGCACTGATGGCACCGCATGAAGGCGCGACTGGACGCTGCGTCCCGCGACGGGAAATTTTGCATCTATCGGAAGTATGTCGCTCCACGGCAAATCAACTGTTTTGTCGAACAAAGCTCCGAAATCGGGGGCGTGGAACTCACCAACTTTGATCAGCAGGCGATCGGCAGATCGCAGCCACATGTTGCAACGGGCGATGTCGCGTTCGTCCCCGGAAAAATGGACTTTTCCATCGAGCGTTCGCATGCCCGTATAGCCCAGCTTCTCGAGTTCTCTCGTGACGACGGATTCAAGGCCAAAAGTAGTGGTTGCAATCAATTCAAAACGCGGCATTTGATGGTATCATCAATCGAGAGTGAAGCTGAGATTTTCAAAGAACGAAGCCTGGATTTGCAGCACGGCTCCGAATGACAGATTGGACGCACGCGACGACGCCGCGTCAATCGATGCAGGTCGCGTAGCTGCAGATTGCTGAGATTGGTGAACTCACATTCAGTTTCGGCGACGAATTGCGGGCGAAAGCCATGGATCAGTGAGCCGCACGGTATCCAGTGCGGCGAGAATTCGCGAAATATGGTCGGCAGTTTCCGGGACACTGCGAAGCGTCTGGTATTCCGAGGCCGTCAGTTTTTGACGCAGCAAGTTGAGCACACCGTGCATTGTATCGCGAAAAGTTCCGAGTTCAGCGTCGCCCAGATCAGTCCTTAGCAGTAGTGTCTGCGTTTCGGTTCGTTCTCGCCGCAGCATTGCCAGCGTCGCATGCTGGCTTCGATAAAGCAGACCGCCCACAAACGCGCGGCGAAGTCGGCCATCGGGATCGAACTGATAAACAGGATCCTGCCCGATGAAGATGCTCATCGCGGAATTAGTGCGAAAACCAATCGTCATCGGTTCATCAAAACCCACGACAGACAGTTCCACACGATCCGGCAGCGCGACGGCTTCCCGGATGAGGTCTTCGCGATCTTCTTCGTGTCTTGCCATGAATCTCGACTATTCGATGTTCACGGCTTGTTCCTGGCCGTGTCTTAAGTGTCGCTGGCAGCTCGAACTGTCATTCGAACGACCGCTCCTGGCTGGTGACGTTTTTTTGCCACCGGGCGTTGCACTGAAGAGTATAGTAATTGGCTCGGCAATTTCGAGGCACGGTGTGATCGTTTGGCGTGGAGCAGTACTGCGGTAAACGGAATCGACCAAAATAGGCCGCTCACAAGAAACACAATTCCAGGGAGTATGGGCAAGCTGCCATTTCTGGCGGCGAGCAGAAATCCTATCGGGCCCAGAATTTTCGCGAGCAAACCTATCATTACGAGCAGCGAGTGTCGCACAGGAGCATAAGAAGCGCACCAATAGCCGACGCCGTAAATGCATAACGTGATGCCAAGGTATCTCCACAGTTCCGCGTATCCCGCCTGCGGTTCAACTTTCAGGAAGGACATCGCAAGTTCAGGGAAGGCAGCGAAATATAGCCCTGAGAAAATGCTGCACGCCGCTGCGGCTTTCAGCATTTTGCTGTGCCAGCGAGGACTATCTGCTTTCAATGCGGAAATTGACATTACGAACTCCGTAACGTAATTGACCCTGACTCGGATATGGAATCGAAATCTGAACGGCCGGAAAGGACTGTCTTCTGTAGGTCCTTTCTGCCGGAAAGGACTTTGCAGCTTGCTGCAACCTGCGACCAACCCCACGTTGCCCACAGGACAACGCGACGCCGTTGAGCGGACACGCCCTTGGGTTCGCCTTGCGGCAAAAGTCCAGCCCGGCAGGCTGGACCTACCAAAATCGGCAACCTTATTACGGCAAAGCAATCAGCGTGCCGCGATGTGTTACGGATAGCGTGCTGCAGGCAAAGACAAGCGAAAAGCGAGCGGGAAGTGAATGGGGTTTAAATCTGGAATACCATTCCAGCAAGCCCACGTCAGGATTTCTCGCTTGGCGATGCGGCGGCCGTTTGGCAGTCCTGCGATTGGCAATTGAGATAGTGACTAATGGTTCCATTTGAATTTGAAGAACCGACCATGACGGAAAAAAAAGCATCAATGCATGTTCTTCAGGCATAAGGGTGAGTGGGCTGAACACTATTAGGCAGAACACGATCACGGTCAAGTACTTTCACCGCATCATGCAAACTGCTCGTCGTAACGCCCCCCCGCAGACTAATCTGCATCCAGATCCAGGCAGACAATCCATTCTTCGCTGCGAAGAAAAAGTTTTCCGTTCGATAACACCGGAGCGGCCCAGGCGGGGTAGGCGATTTCTTCGAGAGAAAATCGTCCGTGTTCGACGAATTTGTCTTTGTTGACGTCCACCAGTGAAATTGTGCCACGTTCACCAAGGACGATGAATCGCGACCCCACTTGGATCAGTGATCCGCGACCAAAGAAGGGATACGGAATCTCTTTACCAGTTGTGGCATCAATGATGTGCCCAGTCGTTCGGTCGCGGCTGAGGTTTTTCAGATCGGCGTCGTATCCTGGTGTCTGCCACAAAAGTTTTCCATCCGCAGCGTTAATGCAGCGAAGTTCACCTTCATTTTCATGGCGGCCGCTGAAGCCGTAAACACAGCCATCGACATAAATCGGTGTTGACCAATGTGCCAGCATGCTGGTTCGGTCGCGCCAGACTTCCTTGTATTGCTTGCCATCGGGCTCAATTTCCAGCAACGCTGAACCAAGCATATAGGCGGCAGAGACCAGCACTCGATTTCCAATGACCACCGGTCGAGCCGCATTGACGGATTCATGCACCTTTGGCCGAAACCAAAAGTGAAAATTTTCCACGCCGTTGACTGGGTTCAGCGACACAAGTCCATGCCGCATAAAACACAAAAGATGCTTTTGACCGTGAATCTCTGCGATGATCGGTGACGAATAACTCACCACCATTTCATCGTCGGCCCATTCATGCTTCTTGCCCGCTTGATCTGTTTTCGCTCCATCCCATGTTTTCTGGCCAACGGCCTGCCACAGGATCTTCCCGTCACTGACGTTGAAGGCCACCACACCGGAATTCGGCTGCCCGCCGACAAGCACAATGAGCTGATCTCCATCCAGAATCGGCGAACAACCAACTCCGAAAAATGCATCAGGCAGAGAAAATTCTTTGCGAAAGTCATGCTGCCACAGTAGCTTGCCGTCAGTCATCGACGTGCAAACCAACATACCTTCCGCGCCGAGCGTAATGCAGCGTTCCTGAGTCAGAACAGGCGAACAGCGTGGACCATTGTTATAGCCATAGGGATCAACATAAGTTGTCGGATAAGAATACACCCAGACTTCCTGACCATCTTTCACATTGCGGCACGACACGATTTCCTGATCGCCTGTACGATGGTGAATCACAAGGCGGTCACCCAGCACCGACGGCGCGCTGTAACCAGTCCCGACCGGACCTTTCCAGAGTATTGCGGGCTGTTTTTCGGTCCAGTCGAGCTTCAAGTCAACTTCGCCGGAAACACCTGTATGCCGAGCCCCAAGGAACCATGGCCAGTCTTCCGCAGTCGCGGCAGGCGAAGATGATGCCAGCAAAAATGCGAGACTTATGATCTGCAGTGCAGAATTCTTCACTCGGAAACTCCGACTATCGAATGGTGACAAAGTCATTGTGGTTAATGAGCGTATGGATCAGCATCACGCGTGATCTGGACGCAGTGTCTGCTGCATCCGGTTCGGCGGCAAGGCTGCAAAATTCCCGCATCGCTGCGATGGAGACTTCCACTTCCTTAGCATTTGCATCGACGGAAAGCACCGTTTGAAACGCCGTTCGGACGAATGCTTCATCCGAATCGATCGTCGCTAAAACTGAAATGTGAGACGCGATTTTCGATGCCAATTCGCTGGCAAACTGGCTGTTTTCAAGGGCCAAAGCCTGCTGTGGTACGATGCTGTCGGCGCGGCGATAACATTCCAGCACGCTGGCGTCGTCAAACATCGAAAGAAACTTTTGATGCTCGTTATGAGAATGAACAAAGTACAAACTTCGCCTTCGGGATTTTTCGTCGCTGACTGGAATCGACGGTCCGCCCAATGTCAGATCAAGCTCGCCAGCCAGATGCAGCAGGTTGTCGCGGACAAGTTGAGCTTCCATACGAATCGGATTCATGCGCCAATAGAAGCGATTCTCGCTGTCAGTTTTTAGATTCTCTTCCGCCGCGCCAGCGCGAGTGGATGCCATCCGATATGTCTGTGACGTAGTGATCAGTTGATGAATATGCTTCATGTTCCAACCGGATTCCATAAACTCAACCGCCAGCCAGTCGAGCAGTTCTGGATGCGTAGGCGGTGTCCCTTTGCGGCCGAAGTCAAATACCGTCGGAACCAAAGGAGTTCCGAAATGCCGGGCCCAGATATGATTCACGGCGACTCTGGCCGCAAGCGGATTGTCGCGATGCGTGATCCATTGTGCGAGAGCCGTGCGGCGTCCGGTACTGGTTTTGGGAAACGGTTTCCGTCGTGACTCTTCAGTTTCCTGATTGGATTCCAGCGTCTTCAGTGAACCGGTCAGTGACGTGTAGGATTCACCAGGCAGGTTGATTGCAGCTTTGGCAGTTTCAGCAGTCGTCCGGGCTTCAGCAAGTTTCTTTTCGGCCGCTGGTTTCTTTTCGGCAGTCGCTTGCAGAACTTCGAGTTCTGCTGTTGCTGCGGCTTCTGTCGCAGCCGCAGCAGAGACGACGCGTTCCGCTCGCACAGCTTCAGCAATCAGATGCGAAACTGGCGAGCGGAGTGGCGTTAGCCCTCCGGTACCACGATCGGCCTGCGTGCGTGCGTGAATCGAGGCAGGTTGTGCTTCGGCTTTTAGTAGAGCAGACTCCGCGATTGTCACCGCGAGCAACGCCTGATCCACCGACAATGGTCCATCAACTTTTCCGGCCGCAGCTTCCTGAAGCGTCACTGACTCTGGCAACGACGAAAGTTGGAATGACAAAAATGTCGCCTGCGCATCAAACGCGATCAGATCGAGTAGCCCTTCACGACGCGGTACTGGTAATCGGTATGCGATGGAATGAGTTCCATCGGTGGTCACATTGACGAGGTTGCCGCGAACACGAATCGTGAGTTCATGCGGTTCGTTTAACGCAATCATCCGAGATTCCGCTCCGGCTGCCGGATACTCCTGCTTTCCGTCCTTCATAAAGGAGACCTGCGCCTTTGGGCCTCCCGCATAAGAACTCAAATACACCATAATTTCATTTTGTTTGTCATCCACATCAAAAGCGATTCCGACAGATTTCCAAACGTCACCGCCGGTCGGGATGTATTTCAGCCTGGCCTGAAAATCCTGCGGCGGTGCCTGAAGCAAACGCAGGGCCGCTCGGGCAGTTCCGGTTTTCACCTGTCGTAGTTTTCCGTCTACGTATTGCCAATCACCGCCACGCAACTCCCAGAGTTCTGGTTTTGCCGTTGTGAAATCATCTGATACGAGCACGACTGGTTCATCGCTGCTGCCGTTGTCTGGGTTGGGCTGAATAAGCTTTGCCGCTTGCTGTAATTTCGCGAGCTGTTCTCTGGCGGTCGTCACCACTTTCTGCGCGGTTTGAATTTCCAGTTGCGCTGCATGCAGATAGGCATCCACGACTGACTGCCGTGTGCCGGGATTCCATGCGTCGGCAGGAAGGGTGACAGGTTCGATTGCGAATTCGCCCGACGACAGAAAATCCGGAATCGTGGGCTGCATCGCCAGTGTGGTGTCAGGGTTGCGATCATCTCCACGCACGTGAACAAAACTTTCGGCATCGAGATTACAGTCGAAGGCTCGGGGGATGCCATCCTTTTCGAAATCCAGCTCATTGCCGATCATGTCCGTGCGGACTTGGTACGGTTCAAATATGGCTCGCAGTTGATAGTAGTTCACCTGCGAAATCGGATCGTACTTATGATCATGACACTTCGCACAGTTGAACGTCAGACCAAGCATGGCCTTCGACGTGTGCTGAATCGTTTCATCAATCCAGCTTGTGCGATTGAACTTGAAATACTGCCTCGCGAGAAATCCGGAGGCTCGTAAGCGATCCGGATCGTCCGGATACAATTCATCTGCGGCCAGCATTTCGCGCAGCATCTGGTCGTAGCCTTTGTCGCTGTTCATAGATTCCACGATCCAGTCACGCCAGTGCCAGATGTGTTTTTGTGAATTACGAACTTCGGCACCCAGGCCCCACCAATCGCTGTATCGCCAGATATCCATCCAATGTCGCCCCCAGCGTTCGCCGTATTGCGGACTGTCGAGAAGCTTCTTAACGACATCCGCATGCGCTGTGGGTAATGAGTCATTCAGGAACGCTGACTGTTCCTCCAGCGTCGGCGGCAATCCAACAAGATCGAGCGATACTCGTCGCAACCAGATGCGTTTGTCGGCGGCAGGTTGAGGAATCAAGCCATGACGTTCCCGCGCCGAAGCGACAAACGAATCGATGGGATTGATGTTCCACGCAGGATCAGTGGCTTGCGGAATCGCTGGCCGTACCGGAGGTCTGAATGCCCAGTGATCAAGCGGATCGGATTCCGGAGTTTCGTCAGCCGGAGCCTTTGCGCCTTCGTTGATCCAGCGTCGAATGGCGTCGATCTCGGCGGCCTTCAGCGATTCGCCTTCCGGAGGCATGCGTTCTGCCAGATCCGACGTCGCAATACGTTGCAACAACAAGCTGGCCGCGGCATCTCCGGGAACGATGGCCGTTCCCGAATCGCCACCGCTGATAGCAGCCGCAGCAGTGTCAATGCGGAGGCCACTCTCTTGCTTTAACGCACCGTGACAGGCGAAACAACGTTCCTGGAAAACATGCCGCACCTGTGTTTGATAGTTGACGCCATCGTCTGCCAGCAGCGTGCCTGCGAAAATCGTCATTAAGAATCGGAAGAGAAGTGTCATGGCGGGAATACCGTAACCACCGTCGCAAGACGGAGGGGGGGATGTTTATTCGTCTTCCGTCTGGCGACGGCAGATACTTATTGTCACTGGCTACTGAATACACAGCGAGGCAAGATTGTTTGAACAACCGCATTGAAACAAATTGTACCATAGCCGTCTATTGGGCCGGCTGAAACTTTTTCCCTGTCGCTTCTCGCTGATTCCAGACCTCGTGAAATCTAACGCAACCCGGCCTTCTTCATCAAAGCCGCCGTTGCCGTGTATGCTTCCCGAACCCAGTCTTCAACCCGATCCGGTTCTGGCGAATACTCGAGTTCAATCGACATCGTACCACCCATGTCGAGCTTTGCAATTTCTTTCAGGTAACCATCAAAATCCACCACGCCACGCCCCGGAGGCAAATCGCCATGACGTTGACCGTCGCAATCGGAAATATGCACATGGATCGCTCGGCCCTTAAGGCGACTCACTTCCTCCGGCTGGACGCCTGCCAACTGCAAATGCGACACATCGATATTTGCCGCTAACGACGGATGCCCTGCTTCATTCAGAAATCTGACCATATTATCGACGTTGTTCACCAGCGACAAATGAAAGGGTTCCAGTTCCAACGCGATCTTTAGACCCAGCTTCTGCGCATAATCAGCCAGTCGTCGGCAATTATCGACGCCTGTTTTCCACTGTTCAGCGGGTGGAATAACTTCCTGATTCCAAATGTATTCACCCAAGACCAGCAGCAGGTTTTCCGCTTCCAGCTCGTAGCACAGATCCAGAAACTTCTCACAGCGATCCAGATGAAATCGCTGCACTGAGGGGTTGAAATCAATCAATCCGGTCGCCACGCAACAGACGGAAATAATTGGCAGATTCGCCTTCGCACATTCGCGACGAATCAGCTTTCGCTCTCGCACATCGATATCCAGCGGATCGGTAAAAATATCGATGCAGTCAAACCCGATCTCCCGAGTCTTCTGAATCCCCCACGCAGTATCGCGTCCCGTCTGAGCCCACGCGCTGTTGATGAGTCCTAGTTTCACACCGAGTCCCCTTGTGGCTTCATTTGGAAAATCCCCGTTGAGATTCGCTGCACGTTAATGAAATTTCCTCCGCAGGTCGAACGTCGTCAACGGTGAGCCGGACTCAGATCGTTTGTGTCTTGTGGCGAAATCGGTTCTTCGGCGATCGGCAGCATAGGAATTGCCAATCCCCGAACCTGCGGGCCAGTCAACCATTTACGATCCACCGCGCTGAAGGATGCAGATCTGAGACAGATCTACCTACGCTGTACGCCGACCTGTCCCAGGTCGGATTCCTTCGGCGTGGTGATATCTTTGGTAGACTTGATTCTGCCGCCTCGCCTTATATTGTGACTCATATTCATGTCTTCACATCACGGCTGCTAAAAAGGAAACGTAAGCAATGCCCAAAGCCCTTAAAAAGTGCTATCGCTCTCTGATGACCATCGGCCTGGTCGCACTGGCGGCTCATGCCGTATCTGCAGCCGAAACGCGACCAAACGTCATTGTTATCTTGTGCGATGACCTTGGCTTCGGAGATCTGGGTTGCTACGGCCATCCGCATATTCGGACGCCGAACCTGGATCGATTAGCGGCCGAAGGCATTCGCTTTACGAATTTCTATTCCGCCGCACCGGTCTGTTCTCCTTCACGAGTTGGCTTGATGACAGGTCGATCCCCCAACCGCGCGGGTGTTTACGATTGGATTCCGGAAGCAAAGGCCAAAGGAGACGCCAAAGCAGATGCTCGTGAGTTGGTCCACATGCAGCGACATGAAGTCACTTTGCCTCAGTTGCTGAAAACTGCTGGCTACGCAACCTGCATGGCGGGAAAATGGCACTGCAATAGTGTGTTCAACGACGCCGCTCAACCGCAACCTGACGACGCTGGTTTTGATCACTGGATGGCGACGCAAAACAACGCAGGTCCGTCCCACGAAAATCCCCGCAACTTCGTACGCAACGGGCAACCTGTTGGCGAAATGAAGGGCTTCAGTTGCCAACTGATTGTCGATGAAGGAATCAACTGGATGGAGAAGCAAACTGCTGCGCATCCGAATCAGCCGTTCTTCATGTATCTGGCATTTCACGAACCACACGAACCTGTCGCCTCGCCGCCGGAACTGGTTGAAAAATATGCGGCAGTCTCTGTTGAACCGGATCAGGCACAATTTTTCGCGAACGTACACAACGTCGATCTGGCCGTCGGCCGACTTGTTGAGAAACTGCACCAAATGAAAGTTCGCGACAACACGCTGATTGTATTTTCATCCGACAACGGACCGGAAACATTGCGTCGATACAAGACAGGCAATCGATCATGGGGCCGAACAGGCATTCTGCGTGGAGTCAAACTGCATACACACGACGGCGGCTACCATGTCGCAGGAATTATGAACTGGCCAGCAGGAATCAAGAATCCGCACACCGACAACAACGTCGCATCGTCGCTCGACGTGTTGCCGACAGTCTGTGAACTCGCCGGCGCACAGTTGCCAACAACACGTCCGCTGGACGGCATCAGTCTGGTGCCGCTGCTCACATCGGGCGATATGCCGGAACGCGCCAAGCCACTTGTGTGGACTTATTACAACGCCATCAATGATGCTCGAGTCGCCATGCGGATCGGTCCGTGGAAAGTTCTGGCTCGATTAAATTCTGGCAAGTTCCCTCGCTACGAAAACCTCACGCCACAGCGGCTGCAGGAAGCGAAAGACGCGACTCTGACCGATTTCGAAATCTACAAGGTCAGTGACGATCCGGGTGAAACGCTGAATCTGGCAGGTCGCGGCCTTGAGAATGAACGGCAGCTCAAACAACAACTGGGATCAGAATACCATTCGCTGGTCAATGACTCCTTCGCATGGGATCGCGAAGCGGAGTGATGCACTACGAACATGAGGGGACAAAACAAGGAGTTGCGTTCTTGGTATTTGTATTTCCACCCTCACCCCACGCCGTTATACTTCGGGCGTTGTGGATTGTGTGACTGCCCCGGCATTAGTTCAAAGGAAGAACGATTGACAGCAGGATTGTCATCGCGAGGCTCACTGTACCAAGAACCAGTAACAACGGAGTCCAGGTCTTGAGTGCTTCTGCTTCGGTCAGTCCGCTCATGCGAGAGAATATCCAGAATCCACTGTCATTCATCCATGAGCCGATCAGAGATCCGCTGCCGATTGCGGTGGCCAGATAGACTGGATTGAAGCCCAGCTTTTCCTTTGTCAGTTCCATCGCCGCCATCATGGCCGAGACCGTGATCATGGCTGTTGTGCTTGAGCCCTGAGCGACCTTAAGAATCGCCGCAAGACAGAAGGCTAGAATCAGAGAAATGAAACCCGTGGATCCCGTTTGCTCAAATGAACTTTGAATGGTTGCAGCGACATTGGTCGCTTTGAGCATCGCTCCGAACGCACCGCCGGCGGCTGTGATCAAAATCACAAGGCCAGCGCTCAGCAGGGCGTTCTCCACAGATATTGTAAACTCATTCGATTTCGGACGCTTCAGTCGAACCCACGTGATCATGGAAATCACCATGGAGATCAGCAAGGCAAGGCTGGGATTGCCAGCCATCTCAGTCCATGGTTTGACAGTGGCCCAGAAGCTGGGACCTTCCGCTGGCTTCAGTGCACCGACGACTGTGTCACCAGAGATCAGCAGAACGGGCAACAACACGGGCAACAACGCTTCAATGAGCGGAACCCGCATGATTTCTGCATGACGCTGAGCAATTGCTTCGTCGGTATTGTCGTCCTCAGAAAAGACCGGCATTCGGCCAATCGTCACATATCGATCCATCAGAGTGGCGACTGCCAGCGCAGCCATAGCGGCCGGGGCTGCAACCATCAACCCAACCACCATCATCAGCCCCACCGAGATATTCAGTGTCGCCGCCATGGCCAGCGGGCCAGGTGTGGGCGGAACCATCGTATGAGTGATCGCGCCGCCGGCGGCAATGGCGCAGACGTAAAGTAAGTAATTTTTGCGAGTTGTGCGGTACAGTGATTTTGCGAGCGGCACGAGCAGATAAAACACAGTGTCGAAAAATACCGGCACTGACAGCACAAACCCGCTGCTCATCAGCGCTAGAGACGCTCGCTTCGCGCCCAGCAGTCGAAGAAACGCATGCACGATGCGATCGGCCGCACCGCTCAGCATCATGGCTTCGCCAATGACCGCAGCAAAACCAATGACCAACCCGATCTTCCCGGCGTTCTCGCCAAATGCGACCGCCACCCGCGAGACCTTTTCGTTGATCGGTCCGGGAGCAAGAAAGCTGACCAACAGTGCTGCCGAAATCAGCGCAATGAAAGCGTTGATTCGCAAAAAAATGATCAGTCCTAAGACAGTCAAAATGCCAATGATCACAATCAGATAGGGATGCATCCGCGGGGTTCGCCTTTGTAAAAAAGTCTAGCAGAATTCTTACTGCGGACCGTCAGTCGAGCCCCGAAGTTTATCAAGAGAGCACTGCCATATCTCCCACACGAGCGTGGTTTTGGGGAAATAGTCGAAGCCGTCGCGTGGAGGAGGGACGCGAGAATAATCCGAGTGGCAATCCAGACCGCCCCCCCGAGGATACCTTTCCTCAAACCACGACTGTGACAGAACTATGACATCCCAAACGATTCCCGCAGTAACTCCGGCATCAATATTCCATATCGAAACGAATGACCGGTTGTCAGATTGTGAAACACGACAACAGCCGGGCTGAACAACGCAGCATCCATCGCGTAGAAATCATGATTCGCAGCCTTGAACAGCGACAGAAATGTTTGTCCGTGAGATGCAGACGAATTGGACGGCACTTTTTCGCCTACAGACTTGATTGCGTCATCACTGCATCGAACCCACAGATTCACCGTCGCACCATAAAGGATAGAATCGTTTGTGCGTCCGATGCCGTTCAGATCATTCTTCGCGACTGGCGGCAACGGAGCTCTGCCAGTGCCACTGACGATATCCTCTAACGGAAAGTGCAGTTCATGCAGTTTGTGCAGCGCTGTTTCGACGGATCTGGCCACGACCTGAACGTTGCCAGCCTGCGATGCCGTTGGAGCGACCGCCAATGTCAGCCGACATTTTTCCGGTAGAGATTTTTGAATCAAATCAATCGCCGATTGTGATGGCATTGATCCCGCTTCCAGCACACCGACGGCCACACGTCCGTCTTCTGACTCCGGCAGATGCTTGAAGATTTCTTCCTTTCGCACCAGTGACCGCATTGAGCCGGACCCCATGGCAAAGTAGTTGTCCGTTGCGATTTTCCAGCCAGCATATTGACTCATCAAACACGCAGCGACAGGATGATCCGTCCGCACAAAAACCTGAGGCACATCAACCAACTGTGAATCACCAGGCACGATCTCCACGTCGGCCATTCCGGACAGGCAGATTTTCGCCAGCAGCACACCGGCCTCCAGCCCGCCTTCGGCCTTCACGCCAAAATCCAGCAACTGCACGCCATCGACCTGCTCGACGCCGATACGCAGACTTTCTGTTCGAGACTTCGCAAACGCCGTCAAGTGACCGGCGCGTTGGTTGAGATTTCTAACATGTGTCACTGCATACTCCGGCAAACACAGCGGCAATGAGATCTTCAGCCGCCTTCGATATGATTCCAACAACATCCACAGCCATTCGGGGAGTATAGCTCCTTGAAACTGATTTGAAACAATACGACTAAATCATAAAGGAAAAGGACTGCCGCGAATCAATGGATTCCTGCCGAGTTACGGTCGCCGAACCAAATTGATTGCCTAAATTTACGGAACAAATCAATGCCGAACTAACCATCATTTTTTAAACCCAAATTCTGGATCAAGGCCAACTTTCGAATTTTCCAGGCGCACCCCTGCCTGAACCGGCGGAAATGCCCGAGTGCCCAGTTGACGGCGGTAAAGCAGTCGCTATCCTTTCCTGCCGTCACCCCGATGGCGCGTTGTTTTTAAAAGTAGTCATATCGACAGATCTCTTTCCATCGGTGGTTAAATGCGATGACGAAGTGCCTCGCAGATCTGGTGAATTCGATTACACATCGTGCGGCTGACAGCCGTTGAATGCATGAAGGATCATGTTGTGGCTGGTATTCAATGGAAAACAATCTCACAAGTTTCAATGCTGTCACCCGGATCAGCCAGCGGGACATTGATGCAGCTCGGTGGGAAACTGCTGTCGGATGCATTGAGCGTTCAAAGTTTCGACGTATTCATTCGGACCGCATTGTCTGAAATCGCGTCCGAATTGTCAGTGCAGTGGATTGGATTAGCGCAGCGAGTTCCCGGGCCCGGTTGGAATGTCATTGCCGAACACGGGCAGCAAGGCATGGCGGCTCGACCAATCGCGCTGTGGGATGAATCGCTCGACCGAGATGCTGCTGGAGTCAATCGCACAGAACCCGCAAAAAATCTGGCGGCCTTCCCACTGGCCGCCAACACGCCATTTGCCCATCTGATGGTCACAGCCGGCCGTCATGCTGACGAAGACCTTGCTGAAACTGGCCTGATGCTGGCTCGCTCACTGTCCATGGCCTTGACGCTGGTTGACCACGACCTGCGAAGCCGCAAGCAAGTGGAACGTCTGCGATCAACGTTGAACATCGCTTCAAAGCTATCCATGGCCGAAGATGCCGCGCCGTTACTGGATTTGATCGCACAGGAGGCCACTCGACTTCTCAACTGCGACCGCAGCAGCATTTTCTTGTGGGACCGCGATCGCAATGAAGTCGAAGCTCGCCCCGCACTTGGTGTCAAGAACTCATCGCTGCGACTGCCGGCAGGTGAGGGTATCGTCGGTGAAACGCTGCGAACCGGAAAATCAATCAGCGTTGATGATGCCTACGACGATCCTAGATTTAATCAGGAGGTCGATCGCAAGTACGGCTATCGAACTCGCAATTTGATCTGTGTCCCATTGCGTGACGTACAGAACACGATCGTCGGTGCGTTTGAAGGAATTAACCAGAACGACAATCAGCCGTTTACTCAGGACGATATGGAATGTCTTTCCCAATTGGGAACTCAGGCCACCGTCGCACTGAAAAATCTGCAGGAACGAAACCTCTTGCATCGCAGCAACAGTCAGCTTGCCGAACAAGTCACGAAGGGGGTGTCGATTGTCGGTGAGAGCATGGCCATCACTGCCCTGCGCGATACCGTTCGCAGGTTAGCATCGACCGACTTGCCTGTCCTTGTGCTTGGCGAAAGCGGCACTGGCAAAGAAGTCGTGGCACAGTCGCTGCATTACGAAGGCAATCGTTCAAGCTGCCCGTTTGTCGCAGTGAACTGCGCTGCATTGACGGAGTCTTTGTTGGAAAGCGAACTTTTTGGCCATGAACGCGGGGCGTTTACAGATGCGCGCGATATGCGACAGGGGAAATTCGAACTCGCCGACGGCGGCTCTCTGTTTCTTGACGAAATCGGTGACATGAGTCCTGGTGGTCAGGCGAAGTTGTTACGAGTTCTGGAGCAAAAGGTCATTACGCGTGTTGGTGGATCGCAATTGATTCCGATCAATGTTCGAATCATTGCTGCGACAAACGCAAACCTGAGTGAAGCCGTGCGAGCGAAAAAGTTTCGTGAAGATCTATACTACCGTCTGGGCGTGGTGACGCTCGATCTTCCGGCATTGCGTGACCGGCCTGAAGACATTCTTCCTTTGGCAGAGTTCTTTCTGCGTCGCTTTGCAGTGCAGGCCAAACGTCCGCAGTTGCAACTTTCGTCGGAAGCGCGACGAAGACTGCAATCTCATACGTGGCCGGGAAACGTGCGTGAATTGCGAAATCTGATGGAACGCATCGCGTTTCTTTGTCCGGCCGATCGTGTGGAACCAGAAGATCTGGCATTTATATTGAGTCCGGAATCCGACAACACCAAACTCCCTGCGTTGGATCTTGGGCTGGACCCTGCGACTCGGGAATTTCAGCGAGACTTTATCCGTCGCAGTATCCATCATATGGCAGATAACATGACCGACGCCGCAAAACTTCTCGGCCTGCATCGATCCAATCTTTATCGCAAGATGAAGCAATTGGAAATGAAAGAAGTCGGCGGGATGGAATAATCTGACATGTTTCGGCTGCTGGCCTTTCACAACGGACATCGTCTTGACCGGGAGTTTCTTCTCGTCGGAGGAGACACGTACGTGCTGGGACGCGGTGACGATGCAAATCTGCACGTCACCTGGGATGAACTCATTTCACGCCGCCACGTCGAGCTGCATGCAGACGCAAACGGTGTGACGATAAAAAAAATCGCCGATAAATCGAATCCTATTTTCGTCGATGGCGCGATTGTTTCAGTGGCGACGCTGGCTTCCGGTGATGCGTTTGTGGTCGGATCATCACGGTTTGAAGTGCAGCAGGTCACTCAAAGCGATTCTCCAGGGCGTCAACCGATCCAGCAGCTTGCGATTGATCGTCAGCAGTTGCAGCGAGTCCGATACGATGATGCGGCCAAGCGAATTGAAGTTCTCACAAGTCTGCCAGCAGTCATTCGTGAATCGGGCGTAGAACGCGATCTGTATATTCGGCTGGCAAGCCTGCTGCTTGCCGGTGTCCAGAACGCAGATGGTGTCGCCATCGTGGGAGTTTCCGATACTCTGCGTCCACGCGTGTTCCATCAGGAGCAAAGATTCGAAACCGGTTTGTTGATGCAGCCCAGCGTACGTCTGATTTCAAATGCGATGGAGCAGCAGACAACGGTCCTGCATATCTGGGATAACGCAGAAGCCAACATAAAACAATACACTCAGGTGGCCGGATTTGGTTGGGCGTTTTGTACTCCCTTCGCCGACATCACCGGCGACCGTGCATTTTATATTACGGGACGAAGTTTGCCCGAAGATGCCAGTTCCGGTGAACGGCGATTGCATGCCGACATTAAGTTCACGGAATTCATCGCAGACATCGTGGGGTCACTGCAACGACAACGACGACTGGAACGTCAGCAATCCGGCCTGCGCCAATTCTTCTCGCCGCCCATTCTGGAAGCTCTTGGCCAGGATCTTGATACGTCTCTGCTGGAACCGCGAGAATGCGATGTGACGGTACTGTTCTGCGACCTGCGTGGTTTCAGTCATCGCGCGGAGGAGGAGTCAGACAATCTGACCGGACTGCTGGAACGAGTCAGCCTGGCTCTGGAAGTCATGACCAGTCAGATTCTGCGATTTGGTGGCGTCACGGGTGACTTTCAAGGCGACGCCGCCCTGGGGTTTTGGGGCTGGCCGATTGCGTCGTCCGAAGCACCGCTCAATGCCTGCCGCGCGGCATTGGCGATTCGCGAGGAATTCGCCAAAGCTCAGGCGGACCCGGATCATCCACTCAAAGACTTTGAAACAAGCATCGGAATTGCTCACGGCCGCGCAGTTGCGGGGAAAATCGGCACGCGTGAACAGGTGAAAGTGACTGTGTTCGGGCCTGTTGTGAATCTTGCCAGTCGCCTGGAAAGCATGACTCGCGAACTGCACGTGTCGGTGTTGATTGACGAATTCCTGGAGAAGCAGATTCGTGAGAAACTTCCCAAAGATGAAGGGCGCGTGAGGCGTTTACTGCAGGTTCTGCCGTATGGTATGGACCGTACGTTACTGGTGAGTGAACTTGTCCCGCCAGAATCGCGTTGTCCGTCGCTGACGGATCAGCACCTGGCAGATTTTGAAAAAGGCGTTGCATCTTTCATTGCGGGGCAATGGTCCGAAGCATGGAAGTTTTTACATCGGATGCCCGCCGAAGATCGTGCTCAGGACTATCTCTCCATGTTGATCACTCAGCACGATCGTAAATCACCCGCCGATTGGGACGGGATTGTTCGTATGAAAAAGAAATCCGGTTGATAATGGATGAAGTTTATTTTGACGCGGACGAAGAATCATTTTTGTTGCGACGTCTGAAAGATTGCCCCGAAATCTTCGCTGCGATCGCAGCCAGCACTCCGTCGCAGCTCGGCAACCAGCGCAGGCTGCGTGACACATACGACGACGATCTCGTACGAGCGGCCTTATCAGTGCATGAAGGTCGCCAGCGCGCGGCGGGATTGCTGCCGAATGCTGATCGACTTTGGTTAACACGAGTCGGCCTGGAACAATGCACTGCGTTGGAAGTTGCGACTCACAAAGCGAAACGATTTTCGAAATCCGATAGTGTGTTTGATCTGTGCTGCGGAGTTGGAGTCGATGCGTCAGCGATGGCGGAACATGCAAAAGTTACAGCAATCGATGCTACCGCTGCGATGTGCCTGCGAACGGAATGGAATGCGGCCATCTGGAATCGTGCAGGCAACATTCAGACACAATGCTCAGATGTGACAGACATTGATTGGTCTGGCAAGATCGTGCATGTTGATCCCGATCGACGTGCGGAAAGCGATCGTCCGACGAAACGACTTGAGTCATATCAGCCCGATCTCGTCTGGATGCAGCAACTGACGCGCAAGGCTGCAGGGGGTGGCATTAAGGTCAGTCCTGCCAGCAACTTTTTGCAGAAGTTTCCCGGCTGCGAAATTGAACTCATCAGTCTGAAAGGCGAATGTCGCGAAGCGACTGTCTGGTTTGGAAGCATGGCTGGCGAACATTCATTCCGAGCCACAGCGTTGCCATCAGGAGAATCGATTAGTGCTGATCCATTGTCGGCATGGACAAACGTCGTTCCGGCCGCGGCGGAATACATCTTCGATCCTGATCCTGCGATCGTCCGATCGGGATTGATCGATGTCATGGCGGAACAGCATTCCATGCAGCGCCTGGATGCGGAGGAAGAATATCTTACGAGCACGGAATGCGTGTCATCCGGCTTCGTAACGGCATTCCGTATTGAAGCTGTGCTGTCGGGTAACATCAAGGACTTGAAGCAGTATCTTCGCAAAGATCCTTCGACTCACTACGAGGTCAAATGCCGACGTATCCCGACCAACGCGGACGTCGTTCGTCGGCAACTTCCCACCGGCAGTGCGACGCCTCGCGTGATATTTTTTGCCAGAATTGCAGGCCGATCTGCGATCGTTGTGACTCGAAGGATCGACAAAGTGTAGTTTTGCAGGTCGATGTGACCGAAGAAGAACAGAAAAGCGAACGCGAAAGGAAAAAGCTGCTCAGCTTCGACGAAATCCTCAGGCGAATTGAAGGGCTCAAGGCGTTGGAAAAAATCCGCCTCCATCATCTGTTTGATGACGAAGAGATTCATCATGTGTGTGACACACTCAATATCGAGTTTCGCGACAGAGTCTTCACGCCAGCAAAAATGCTCGGACTGTTTGTGTCTCAGGTTCACAGTCGAGGCGATGCTTGTATTACGGTCGTGGCGAAATTCAATCGCGAAAGAAAGGACAGTGGGCTCTCACCTGTCTCCGAAGATGCGTCTGCTTGATCCAAAGCGCGAGCGAGATTGCCGCTCGATCTGATCAATCATCTGAGTGATGATGTCAGAAAAATCGCTCACAACATGACGCCGGACGATTGGAAATGGCACGGACTCAATGCGTATCTTGTCGATGGCTTTGTGCTCCGCGGACCCGACACATTCGCGGACGAGGAAAGGTATCCTCAGCCATCAAGTCAGAAAGAGGGGTTAGGGTTTCCACAAGTGCGGGTCGTGACAACAACGTCGCTTGCCGATGGTTGCCTGGTCCATCACAACAAGTGAGCCCAAGTGCCATGCACCTTGAAGGCATGCACTGGTGCTTAAGGTGGCACCGAATCATTGATTCAAACGGTCTCTTTATCAACGTTTGACAGGACGATTGATGACAGGACGATGAATCGCAATTTGGGTTTCTAATCGTCCTGTCATCATAATCGTCCTGTCTTCATAAGACGCGAAGTTCAATTAGCGGGACTAAAAAAGACGCTGTGCGTTGTCGTTCATCACAGTTATCAAACCTCTGTTCCACTAGCCTAACGAGTGTCACGGTGCCTGGCACCTGACAATTCTTGGCACCTGACAATTCTTGCCTGGAACGGCATTAAATCAAATTTGAACGTCGATTCCTGTTCAAAGATGAACATCATGGGTAACTCGCTCCGGCCGTATTCACGGCCCGGAATTTCCCGGTCACATGGAAACCCCAGGTTGAAACATGGCGATACGTGCGACCGCTCAGGATCCGATTCCATTTGCCGACAACGCATCGTTGAGTTGGGAGCCGTTTTATTGTGCGCTCTTCAGATCGGGCCGCAGCTTCTGGGCGTCGCGCAGGTAGACGTGTTCAATCTCCTTCGGTTTACGATCGGAATTGACGTGCAATAGAACTCGAATGCAGCGAGGCATCGAACCAGTGACGGGGATTTCGCGGGCACACAGCAGCGGAACCTGATTCATCCCGATCGCTCTGGCGGCTTCGGCGGGGAAGGCGGACACCAGGTCCTCTGTCGTTGTGAAAACTGCAGAAATCACTTCGTCGAAATCATTGATTTTATTGCGGCGCAGGATTTCTTCCATCAGTTCCCGAGCCGCCGCGCGAATCAGCGCAGCGTCATCAGATTCGACAGTAGTTGCTCCACGAATGCCACGAACGGCCATGTTGTAATGCTCCGAAAAACGTTGTCTGGGCGACGTAGGATGGGGGTGTCAGCGGTTCTCGTCAATCCTATCCGCTACGATCTTGCAAACGACAACTGATGTTGCCCGTTTTTAAACGTTAGATGGGTCGGTTCGTCGGAAATGTGGCAGACGGGGTTTGCAGCGATCTCAGAGGCCAGATCTTCGGAGACGAAGAGTTCTCCAAGGTGCAACGTGTTGGGAATAAACATCCAGCGGTGGCGGCCATAGCGATCCGCGACTGTGCAAATCAGTGTTTCGTCGTCTGCCAGCGTCGCCGGAATTTTTGCTCGGTCCATGTCTCCGGTGGTGAGCGTGTTGATGAACGTTTTGTGTTCGTTGATGTCCGAACGGAGGCATTGAGTGATGAAATCCGCAAGACCAACGCCAATCGCATTCCCTTGCGATGCTGGTGTCAGCGACAACGCGCCGATAGTGCGGATGCGAGGACTGGTGAGGTCTTCAAAACCCGCGATGCCGCGTCGTCCGATGACGTTGGTGTCCATGCCCGTGCCACTGAATGTCTTGCCAATGGAATCGACAATCAACACGTTCAGATCATCGATCGGCAGGCGAGAAAAATACGAACGATGATGTTCCAGTAACTCAATCTCGCGTTGCAGAATTTCTGCTGGTCGGATCGCATGCAGTTCTGCCGTTTCATCGAAGCCGTCTTCGAGTATGGCAAGTCCTGCCAGAATACAGCCGGAATCGAGGACACATTGTCCCATTTCCAGAAGCATGTCTTTCATTGCCGCAGGTCCAGCGGAATGAAACGTCTGCGCTGAGCGAATTTTGCCCATGCCGACGACCATCATTTTCGTGAGTCCGCTTTGGATCGGACCAGCGAAGCACGTATGCAACTTGACACGATTGACGACGAGCACACCGGCCGCTTCCGAACAAATGCGGTCCATATAAACAGCGCCGGTGCGAACTTCGCCCACCTGCACGACTTCCATACTGCTGCGGATGGGCATGTTCATCGCAGCCTCAGTGACACCGAGAGATTCGACCATCTGCCGCTGACCTTCAGCGGTGGCTCCGTTGTGTGATCCCATCGCAGGCACAATAAACGGAGATGCGCCGTGGTCTCGCAGCCAGCTGCCACAGGCTTTAATAATTTCAGGCAGGTTGCAGATGCCGCGACTACCGACGGTGATCGCGACATCACCTTGCGGGACTGATAGATTCAACGAGGACAAACGCTGATGCACCACAGCTGCGACGTTAATGAGCGGCCGGGAGATGAGTTGCTGATGGACTTTATAGAGTTTCATAGTTTGATCATTTGGTGTGTTGGCTGAATAGCATAGTGTCGATTTTATGGCGTCTGGCGTCGAACTGCTATGCACACGGGGGAAGAAGTGGCCTGCAAACTTCCCGAACGAAAATGTATCCCCCTCTGTTCTGAATGAAAACCCTCGCATCATGTAGAAATCTTGTGCAGAAAATCTAAAGCAACATCGGCGTTTGCCTTGCTTTGCAGCAACCCGTAGATCTGAAGTCGAGCCGCATTTCGAGGGCATTTTGCAGCAAAACTGAGTTGTCGTGCCGTTGTGGACGAGTGTGGAGACTCGAATTCGCCGTCAAGAAGATCGCTCGGCAGCAATTCGGATCGCCGAGTAAACTCTCAACTTCCCGCCGTCAGATTCATTTCATCCACGATGCTGGAAGGAAACGGAAGAGGTCCCATGGACAAAGCAACATTAATTGGCCTGATACTTGGAATCGTACTAGTCGTTGGTTCGATTATGATCGGCGGAGAGCTATCGCCGTTTATTGACGTGCCATCAATCATGATTACGGTCGGTGGGTCGATTGCGGCGACGCTGATCAACTTTCCGATGGCCAAGGTTTTCAGTGTGTTCGGAGTCATCCGAAAATGCTTTATGGTTTCATTGCCGTCGCCCCAGGAAGTGATCGAGCAGTTCAAAGGTTTTGCCACGATCTCGCGTCGCGAGGGCCTGCTGGCTTTAGAAGGCCAGGTTGAAACCATTCAGGATACGTTTCTTAAACGCGGGTTGGAACAGGTCGTCGGCGGTTCGACAAAGGAAGAATTGATGTCGAGCCTTGAGACAGAGATCTCTTTTATCGAACAGCGCCACCAGACGGGAAAGAAGATTGTCGATGGTATTGCGGCAGCCGCTCCGGCGTTCGGGATGATTGGAACTCTGATCGGTTTGGTGCAGATGCTTCGATCACTTGACGACCCAAGCAAAATCGGTGGCGGTATGGCCGTGGCGTTGTTGACGACACTTTATGGTGCGGTGATCGCAAATATGTTCTGCATTCCTCTGGCGGGAAAACTGGAAAGTCGCAGTCAGGAAGAATTGATGATTCGCCAGCTTATGCTGTCCGGGCTGACGTCACTTGTGGAAGGCAACGCCCCGCGTGCTTTGGAGCAAAGACTACTGGCCTACGTTTCACCGAAACTGCGAGAAACCTACGCAGCCGAAGCGGCTGCTTCCGCAGCGTAACCGATAAAACAAAGGGAGTGACAAAATCAGATGGGATCCGAAAAATGCAAATGTCCTCCTGCACCAACCGAAATTCCAAAATGGTTCGTGACATATAGTGACGTCATTACGCTGCTGATGACCTTCTTTATTCTGTTGTTAACCTTCGCCTCCAGCGAACCCGAAGACCTCGAAAAAATGCAGGCCGCGACGTTTGGTCCTTCTGGTACTGAAGGTCTGGCAGGCCAGCCGACAGAGGGGCAGGATAAGAACTCACTTGTGGTCAGGTATCGTCCCAATTCAGCTCGCAGCACAGGGCGAGGATCAGAAACCGCTCCGACCGAAAAGACGCCCATCGGCGAATCTGCTTCCAAAGGGCTTGATGCTCTTGAGAATCCAGACGAACTGGCATCGGCCGAACGTGTAAGTACGGTCTCGTTCATGGCAGCCATGCGGGACAAGGACGGACACATGACACCAAAAGCGATTCAGCAGCTGCGATTGATTGCCGTCCAGATGCGAAGCCTTCCATTGAGTGCCGATTTTCAGGTTTCCGAAAAGGAGGGCATCGAGTTTGCGGTTGGGATAGCGCGTTACATGCAAGACCAACTCAAGGTTCCTTCCGGCCGATTGTCGGTCAGCGTCGGTAGCACAGCATCAGCAAACAGTACAATTCGAACGACTCTGACACGCGTTAAAGATTAGTCGCTGCACAATGCTCCGTTGTCATATGGGTTTCATATCGGGACACAATCTATGGGTCGCTGTAAATGTCCTTCCTTCGGGCCGAACCAATCGTACCTGCTATCGTTTGGTGACTGCATGACGGCACTTCTTGCATTCTTCATCGTGTTGAATTCGATGGCGGCGGAACAGACTGGCGCGAATCTGTATGCCGGAACGGGTTCATTTAACGCGTCATTGAGTTCTCATGGGATGTCAGGAGCATTCTCCGACAGTCGTTCGAGTAAAGCGTTTCAGCAAAACGACGTCATGCCGATGTACATGGTGGGTGACCCGGAACAGGAAGACTTTGGAAGAGGCGTTGGTCCCGATGACACTGACGACGGAGGTCGTATTGTTGATCGTGAAGAGGAGCAGTTCAGCCGGTTCCTGTCTGAAATCCAACGGGTCTCCGCCACAAAGCGAGAACCGGACATCAGAGCGGAAGTTACGTTTGATGTGCTGGGTAAGATGCCATCAGATGGGCCATTGATGTCGCCCGAACTTGAGGAAACTCTCAAACAAGTCCGCACCGTTTTCAGATCAAAAGAATATTCGGTTGAAATCACAGTTTGGGCGACAACGCCATCTCAATCCGCATGGACTCGCGCAGTGAACCAGGCAATCGAAGTTCGAAATGAAACGATCGCTTTTTTAAAGCTCGAGCCGGGCAAAGAACAGGCCATCACAGCCGTAGGTCGCACGTGGATTTCTTCTGAACTCAAACGCCCGGCCGCTTCAATTACTTTGCGGCGAATGGGGCCAAAGTAGAGTTATTAACAGAGCGGCAGGAATTTTATTCCCGATTTCCAATAGCTTCAATCACGTCCGCAATCCAATTTGCGAACGGCGTTTCAATCCTGGCGGCGGTCGCAGTCACATCGGCATGACTGAGACTATTGGCCGATAATCCAGCGGCGACATTGGTGATGCAGGAGACACCCAGCACTTGCATTCCAAGTTCCGCCGCCAACAAAGCCTCGGGAACTGTGCTCATCCCCACAGCGTCTGCGCCCAATCGCTGCATCGCGCAGATTTCAGCCGGCGTTTCATAGTTTGGTCCGGTCATCATCGCATAGACTCCTTCGTAAATCTGCAATGGCGAACTGATGCCGCCGATGCGATCACGCAATTCTTTGCTCCACAAACGATCACGCATGGATTGAACCAGCGAACAACTGCCAGTCGCCGTTTCAGCCAACGACGAAGGTGCGGCATTGTGTTCGATGGAATGCCAACGCATCCATGATGCTGCCAGCGGACGCAGATGGCTGGTAATCACCATCAAGTTTCCTGGCTCAAATCCGGCTCGAATACCACCAGCGGCATTTGTCAGGATCAACGTTTGAACGCCCAAAGTGTGCAGAAGTCGAGTGCCAAATTGAACGGACGGCAGCGTATGTCCTTCGTAGCCGTGAATGCGCCCTTGCAACAGGACCGTTCGAATTCCTCGCATTGGCCCGTAAACAAATCGTCCGTGATGCCCTGTGACATGCGGCACCGGCATTCCGGAGATCGATGTGTAGGGCAGCGATTTTCCGCCAGATCTAAGCACTTGATCAGCGGCTGCGCCCAGACCCGAACCCAGGATCACTCCGACAGACGGAGTCTCGTGTTCCGAGAGTGCCAATTGTTGACGAACACTCGTCGCCGCAATTTTGACCGCCTGCGAATCGAAGCGAGCATGAGTCGTTGACGATGCCGACGTGTATTCCGAAGACATATTGAGATCAATGCAGAAAGTCAGAACGGATTAAAAACAGTCCTGTCACTAACCCGCCTCTTCGATATCAGCTCCGGAAAACTTCACATCGATCAACGTCGTGACACCATTCCCGCTGGAGACATTGACGCCCTTTCGAAACTGAATGCGCCAGACGAATTGAGTACTGTCATCCGTCGCAATATCGTTGTCATTTTCACTCGCAGCGATAAACGTCAGCATGGATTCGCCCGGTTGCAGGACCTGCGCGGAGTTTTGATCGGCAATCACGAAATTGTTATCCAGCGTATGCAGGTAATTGAGCTTTCTGGTGGTGGCAGAATCCTGTGAGGGCACAAAAATTTTGAGAAAGGAATTCGCAAGGGTCGTGGTGTCTTTGGAATACGGTGGCGTACGATTTGACATCAAGCCTGAATCAAACGGTGGGTACGCATAATCGTCCGCAACACTTTCAAAGTTCAGCCATAATTTCAGAAGAGGCTGCGAGGTCAGTTTCTCATTGATCTCGGCGGACAGAAATCCCTGGAACTTTAATGGTTCTTTGGTGAGCTTTACCGGAGTCACCACGACATCACCAAATCGTCTCGATTCCCCCAACTTCAGGACGTGACCTGGCGGCAATTCCGCACCTTCTTCAATCCGGCGAAATTCATTTGGTGGCAATGGGCGAAGGTCCGGCAGGCTTTCGAGAACAGAATTGGCCGTCAGCGACAAACGTCCGGTGACCAGTAGACCGAGTAACAATAAGGTCAAAGCAATTGCGTACCCCAGCAACCCTGATGAAATTTTGCTGTTGCCTGTTTTGCTTTCATCTTTTCCACCTTCAGGAAGCGCGGCCGGCGGCGGTTCGGCAGATTCAGAATCTTTTGACGCTTCAGTTTTCAGCGACTTGGCAGACTTTACTGAAGGCCACTTTGTTGACTTTACTGTTGCGGTGGCTCCAGTCGAAACTGGAGGAGCAGCGGCAGCCGGGATGACAGCGTCCGCTGGCGCTGCTTCAAAGTCGGGATGCTCAGAATCGACTTGCGTGTTAAACTGATCAGGGGCGGCCGCCGGCAAATCGGAACTGGATTCAGCCAAACCAAAATCAACTGCTGCGGATTCTGTCTCCCCTTCGTTGCCCGAGGAAAGGAATCCAAAGTCCTGATCGCCTCCGTTTGGTCGTGCTCGTTTCGCTGCCACCTGTGTTTGCTCCCAAAGCCAGTAAACCATGATTGTGATGGGGCAATTTAGAGTCTCGGCATCAAATTCGGGAGCGAACAAGCCGGAAATAAATGCATTTCTGTTTGCCGAGTCACATGGCATGAATCTTGCGAGGTGTTCATTCGTATTTGAAAAACATCACTGCGGTGCCTGGACTATGTGCAGCCAGACTTCATACTGCCTGAATAAGTGACACTTGAGTAGATAATCAGTCTGGAGATACTGAGGCGTGACCGAAACTGTCGGAAACTTTGATGAATTGTTAACCTCAGACGGAACACCCCGTCATCCGGCTCTGTCAGTTGGCTTGGCATCAATGTCGCCCGAGGCACTTGCCGAACGGCAACGCCACGCGGAAGAAGAACTGCTGGAAAAGGGCATCACTTTCGCCGTGTACGGTCACAATGACGGAAAAGAAAAAGTTTGGCCTTTCGACATTGTGCCGCGGCCTGTTGCATGGGACGAGTGGCAACGAATCGAACGCGGGCTTAAGCAACGCATCCACGCATTGAATCTGTTTTTGGATGACGTCTACGGCGACGGCAAAATCATGAAGGACGGCGTCGTCCCTGAAGAACTCGTCAAAACCGCAAAAACCTATCGTCCGGAATGCCAGGGTTTTCGACCGCCCGGTGGTGTCTGGACGCATGTCGTCGGCACCGATTTGGTTCGCAACCATGATGGCACGATCTACGTGCTGGAAGACAACCTGCGATGTCCGTCTGGTGTTAGCTACGTTCTGGAAAATCGCGAAATCATGAAACGCGTTCTGCCGGAAGCTTTCTACGGTTCCATCGTGGCATCGATCGAAGATTATCCCGAACGATTACTTGAGACACTGCTCAAGACAGCACCAGAGCAAGCAACTTCACCAACTGCCGTTGTGTTGACTCCCGGCGTCTACAATTCCGCCTACTTTGAACATTCGTTTCTTGCACAACAAATGGGCATTGAACTGGTTAATGGCAGTGATCTGTACGTTGACGATGAAGACATGGTTTGGATGAAGACCACACGGGGATTGTCCCGCGTGGATGTGATCTATCGTCGCATCGACGATGACTTTATTGATCCCGAATGTTTCCGCGCAGACAGTATGCTGGGTGTGCCTGGTCTGATGCGAGCCTATCGCGCGAAAAACGTTACGCTCGCCAACGCGCCGGGAACCGGAGTCGCCGATGATAAAGCCGTGTATCAGTTTGTGCCGGCGATCATTCGTTATTATTTAAGCGAAGATTCCATCCTGGAAAACGTGCCGACGTATCTCTGTTCAGTGAAATCAGATTACGAATATGTGCTCAGCCATCTGGATCAATTGGTGGTCAAACCAACAAATGAATCCGGTGGATACGGTATCCTGATGGGGCCTCAAGCCTCAAAAGCAGAACGTGACGCTTGTGCCGATGCGATTCGCCAGGACCCGCGAAATTATATCGCTCAACCGATGCTGACTCTTTCAACAGTACCGACAGTCATCAATCAGACGCTGGCCCCACGGCACGTCGATCTGCGACCATTTATTCTTTACGGTAAAGACATCTTTGTCCTGCCAGGCGGATTGACGCGAGTCGCATTGAAAGAAGGTTCGATGATCGTCAATTCCTCACAAGGCGGAGGCAGCAAAGATACCTGGGTGCTGTTGCAAAACTGAAAACCGATTGAGCTAATTCATTACGAATACATTGTTGAAGAACCGTTCGAAAACTTCATCGTCGTCCATTAGAATTGAAAACTCTCCATCATGTTGTGTCGCGTTGCGGAATCGTTGTATTGGATGAGTCGCTATCTGGAACGCGCCGAAAACCAGGCCCGATTCATTGACGTGACATCCAACATCGCACTGGGGTATCGCGGCAGCGAAGTGGATTTATGGTCGTCACTTTTGCACGCGGGTGGCGACGTCGAGGAATTCAATAAATCCTACTCTGCGCCCACGCAGGAAAATGTGATTCGGTATCTGCTCTTCGATCCGCAGAACATGAATTCTGTCGTGAACTGCCTTGCCGGAGCCCGCGAGAACGCCCGGTCGATCCGCGAGAATCTGACAACTCCAATGTGGGAAGCCGTGAATCGTTTTTATCTGCGAGTTCGAAAGGCAGCGGCTGAATCGAATCGCATGATCCGTCAACCACACAGCATTCTGGAACAGATCAAGCGTTCCGCGAATCAGGTGACCGGCGTCACGCAAACAACATGGTCGCGCGGCGAGGCCTGGCATTTTTCCAGTCTCGGGTATCAGCTTGAACGAGCCGACAAAACTTCGCGAATTCTGGATGTGAAATACTTCATTCTGCTGCCCGACCCGAAGCACGTGGGTTCGAAAGTTGATGTTGTCCAATGGGCGGCGTTGCTGGAATCGACCAGCAGTCTGCAGATGTATCGACGCGAATACGGTCGCATCGAACCTTTGAACGTCGTGGATTTTTTGATGCTGAACACTCGGTTTCCTCGGTCGATGCGGTTCTGCCTGCGTGACGCAGAAGCCAGCATTCGAGCAATCTCCGGGACGCCGCCACATAGGTTTGATAATGCCGCCGAGCAGCTTGTGAATCAGCTCAACGCCAAGCTGAATTTTGCAACAGCCAAAGAAGTGATGGCCAACGGTCTGCATCAGTTCGTCGATGACTTTCAATCTCAGTTGAATGGCCTTGCAGGAGCGGTGGCTCAGAGCTTTTTCCAGGTCAACACGAACACTCGCCGTTCAACTCAGTCGCAGTCACAGAGTTCGCTGGGACGGTAGAATTTACGAATCCAGTTGCCGTGGCCATTTGCTGATCATGGACTCAGCTTCTTCCTGAGTCAGCGTTTCACCAGTCGAGCTGTCGCGGTATAAAATCTGGATCGTACGAAAACCCATCGACTGATAAAGTTGTACAGCAGCGAGGTTGTCTGCCGTGACTTCCAGAATGCAGATCCCCATGGCAGTCTGAGTGAAACCCAGCAGCGCCTGCTGCACCAACGCCCGGCCAAGACCAAGGCCACGATGTTCGGGAATCACGCCGACGTTTTGGATCGAACCCGTTCCACCGCTGCGCGTCACGCCCTGGACTGTGCCACAATCGACGGCAGGCCAATCCGGTTCCGGCTGATAAACTACCATCCATGTGGCAGCAGCGCAAAACGCTTTCTGGGCAACAATTTCTTTCATTAACGCGAGACAGCCAGCGGCCTCGCCAAGACACGAAAACACTTTTCCATCCAGATCATCGCGAAACGAACGCCATTTGACCTGAGCGTGTCGCTCCAGTAGTAATGATCGCCACGGCAGCCAGCGATAGCCTTCCGGCAATCGCACGGCTCTGTGCGAAGTTCGCCGCAGGTCGATCTGCATTCGAAACCGTTTATAGGCGACAGTCGCCATCCGCTATTCCGTTTTTAGCTCCGCCTGAATCAGCGGTCGCCGTGTTTTCTTGACGTGATGCAATCCAGCCCGCAGCAAACTGTCTCGGGGCGGAGAATAGAATATCCATCATCACGGGCAGACAGATAGATGAATTTATGGTCCATCCTTGAAGTTCCGGGTGATGGTCGGGCAAGATAGCGCCGAGTGCTGTGTTACGCCCTGGATCGCAGGTTGGACATTCACGTCCGACCAGAAAAAGACAGGCAAGAATGCCCATCGCATTCAAAAACGCGATTGGCGCGTTTCGACGGATTGCCAAACGAATGATTGTTGCATGATCTTTGGGAATGCCACACGTTGCGGCTATTCGCCGCCTGACGGCAGCCTGATAATTCGGCACAACAGGCGAAATACCGTTTCATTGCAAAAAAAAACCGCCTTCATTGGCAAGTCTCAGGGAAACCGAATCATCGTGGCAAATCTATCCCCATCCGGGACGCAGCTTGTTCAGAATCTTTCTCAACGCTACGACGTATCAACCGATGCCGTGACGCATATGTTACAGGCTGTGTATAACGGCAACGGGTCAATGGCGCAGTTTAGTCACCCAGAATTTGGTGGATCAGGGCAGTGGATGAGCGGCGGTATGACGATGGTCAGCGACCTGTTCAATTACAATCTCAAGAACCTCGTCAATAATCTGTGCAGCGAGATTTCAAATTCGCTGGCCAACAATCAGACGACTCCGTTCAGTGGATCGTTTCAGTCTCAAAGTCAGAACGGAATGCACAGCCAAATACAGGCTGCCGGTCAGATTGGATCAGCCAACAGCTTGTTCGTGCCGGATCCAACAAGCAACTGGTGGCCGCAGGATCTTGGAATTCCCAACGCGATCGGTTCACAGAATAACACTCGCTATGCCTACTTCGCCAACAGCCACCGATTGGCCGTCACAGCAGGAGGCCCGCCGTGGGTCTATGACACGCTGGATCATCAGATCGGTGGATTTGGGCAGCAGCAAGGCGGCGGCCAGTCGATCACTTTTACGAGTCAGTACGGAACTGTGAATCTGTCAAGCTTGCCAGTTGTCTCGCGCGACGGCGTGCCAGTTCCACCCGCGCCAATGCCAATGCCAGCCGAGCCGATGCCGATCGCAGTGGTCGAGCCGATGCCTGCCACGCCGTCCATATCCACTCCTGTTGAAAGCACTCGGACAATGGAGCCGCCTGTGAATCCGGCAATGAATCAGAAGAGCGGTGAAGATATCATGGCGACATTGGAACGACTTGGTGGGTTGATGGACAAGGGTTATATCACCAAGGAAGAATTCGAAATTAAAAAGAGCGAGCTTCTGAGCCGGATTTAATTCTAACCAGGAGGTTTTTCAAATGACCATTCAACGACTGCGGCTTCTGCTGATCAGCAGTTTCGTAGCATTGACTGCGATTCCAGTTGCCGCTCAGGAATTTGACCTGCAGCCTCCGGGCACCCGCGAATTCGTCAGCGACAACGCAGGGATGCTGGATGAAGCGTCAATCACGCATATCAAAACGGTTTGTGACAAATTGCTCACAGACAAAGCCACACCCATTATCGTCGTCACGATTGATTCGATGGCTCAGCACGGCGGTGCAAACATGCCGTTGGAAACCTTCGCCGCTTTGTTGTTCAATCAGTGGCAGATTGGTCACGCAGAGCTGGAAGGACAGGATTGGAATACCGGAATCCTCCTGCTGATTTCCAAAGGTGATCGAGCGGCTCGGATTGAACTTGGAGCCGGCTGGGGACGCACGGAAAACCAGACATGTCAGCAGATTATGAATGAGTTCATTGTTCCGCAGTTCAAGCAGGGGAAATTTTCTGAGGGCATAGTGAGCGGTGTGGATGCTCTCGACAAAATGGCCCGCAAGCTGGAACTGCCGACTCGACCTAGATCTGCCGCTGAGTACATCGTGCCGCTTGTCTTCTTCGGCCTTGCGATTTTCACTGCGGTATCGTTGTATCGTCGCGGCTCAAGTGGCTGGGCGTGGTTGATGTGGGGCGGAGTCTTCGTAGCCATATGGTTTATCTTGCGTACCATGGCTCAAAACAGCAGTGGTGGCGGCGGTGGATTCAGTGGCGGATCGTTTGGTGGTGGCTCGTCTGGCGGCGGTGGTGCTTCTGGGTCCTGGTAGGGAATAGTGAAAATGCAAAAAGCATCTGAAATCATCAACTCCGAACAGCGTGCCCGCGTAGAATCTGCGGTGTCGGCAGCCGAATCGAAAACTAGTTGCGAGATAGTCCCCGTCGTCGCGACAGCCGCCGGCCGTTACGACCGCGCTGAAGACATTGTCGGCCTGTGGTTCGCAGTGGTGGGTGCAGTTGTCGGCTTCCTGACTTTTCCGGGCCACAATGATCACGGCACATGGGGCGGAATTCCGCTCTGGGGACAAGTCGCATTGTTAGTGCTCGTCATGCTCGTGTGTTTCATCATCGGCGCGGTCATGGCCGATCGATTCCGAAACCTGCGCCGTCTATTCACACCACGTTCACACATGCAGGAAGAAGTCAACCTGCGAGCTCGACAACTCTTCTTTGATCGTCGAGTTCACCACACCGCCGGCGCTTCCGGCTTACTGATCTTTGTGTCGCTCTACGAACGCACGGCCGTAGTTCTCGGCGACCGCAGCGTGGTGGAAACGCTGGGCGAAAAATTCCCCGAGGAACTATGTCAACGGCTCACTGCAAGTCTTCGCAGTCAAGACGTTGCCACCGCCATCTGCGACACAATTCAACACGCCGCCACGGCGCTCCAAACCGCACTGCCCCGCACGGCCAGCGACGTTAACGAATTGCCAGACACGCTGGTGTTGTTGGATTAAATAATTAGCGAACCAATCTTTTGGTGCCGTGTCTGCAATTTTGCTCCAACTGGAGCTTTTCACAACTCCCACCCCCTTGTGTCGGCGAATGCCGGGGTGGGATTTTTTGTCAGCGGGAATGAGTTCAGCATTGGTGCGGACTTTTACTCTGACAATGCAATACCGACACACGATGAATGACAAATGAACGACTGAGACGTGCGATCATCGTGGAAGCGGCGAGGCTGATGTATTCGCGGAATCAGACGGAGTACTATCGAGCCAAGTTGAAGGCTGCGAAACGTCTGTGCAAGGGCTGGGTGAAGCCCACCGAATTGCCCACAAATGCCGAAATTCGCGATGAAATTCAGCGAATGGCGAATCTCTTCGAAGGCAGTTCCCGCTTCGATCGGCACCGCGAAATGCGCATCGAAGCGTTGCGGGTAATGCGGCTGCTGGTCCGCTATCGCCCCAAGATCATCGGTAGCACTTTCACAGGGCATATTCGGCATGGCTCCGATATCGATATCCACGTGTTTGCGGCTTCAACAGAAGGAATTGAGTCGAACCTGGAGGCAGAAGGTTTCGACTATCGCGTTGAACGCAAAGTTGTCCGCAAGCACGGTGAGGAACGTGTCTTTACCCACCTTCACATCCTTGAACGATTTCCGATCGAGCTGACGATGTACGCACCGGACAAGGCATCATTTGCTTTCAAGAGTTCCATCACGGGCAAGACCATTGAACGCGCGACGCTGCCAGAGTTCGAAGCGTTCATGAAGCAGGAGTATCCCGACAGCGATCTTGAAGGCGAAGTTCTTGCAGCGGAAGCAGTAATTGATCGCTTTCAAATCTATCGATCTCTCTTGCTGCCATTGGCGAGCATGATGCAGGGCAAACAGCATCATCCGGAAGGCGACGTGCTCTATCATTTACAGCAATGTTATGTGCTGGCCGTCGAAGATCTTCCGTACGACGAAGAGTTCCAACTTGCGGCCTTGCTGCATGACGTTGGCAAAAGGCTGGATGCCAATGATCACGTCGGATCAGGGCTGGAAGCACTTGAAGGCCACATCACGGCTCGCACGGCCTGGCTGATTGAACATCACATGGAGGCGCATCAGATTCGGGATCGCACAATAGGCTTCCGAGCTCATCAGCGTCTGAAAGGATCGCCCGATTATGAGACACTTTTGCTGCTGAGCGAATGCGATCGAAACGGTCGCGTTCCGGGTGCACGAGTCCCGGATTTGGATGACGTATTCGACGCGCTGCGAGAACTTGCTCGGACTTGTGGTTAAGATTGGGATGTATTGCCTTGGCGGAGATTTTTCACAAAGACCAGCTTCATTGATGAGAGCGCCGGAATTCGGTTTTTGATGAATCAATGAAAAACTGTTTAACCCGTTGCCGACAGGGGCAACTCAAAGTTTCCCGCCCGAAAGGCCAAAGTCAACCTGGGGCGGCGTTCTTCCGCATTCGCGGATTCACTTGCCCCAGGCTGACATGCTGAGCCCCGTTGGGGCGAAACGCGGTTTTTCCGGCCTGAAAGCCCGTGCCCCAAAGGAGCCGACCGGCTCGTTGCCAATTCGTCGCTCACGTTGTTCGCTTGCCGAAAGATGCGCGCACGGTGCACGCATGAAACGGAGTAATACTCTAACGCTGCCTCCACTTCGAGTCGGGTTAAACTGGTTTTGAAACGTGCAAATCAAATGGAACGCAGGGAGTCCCCGTAATCGACCGGCCATTGCTTTTTTTCTGTGTAAGAATAAAGTGCGACTGCAATCGCTATTCTCAATCCTGCCTGGCAACAAATTGAATCAGAACACACGGAACTGAAGCATGACCAAAAAGCATCCATCACTCTCGGCTCGAACATCATGGAAGAATCTTCAAAGCCATGCCGATAAGGTACACGATGTGCATATGCGAGAACTGTTTGCAGAAGACCCGCAACGGGGAGAACGATTTGCTATCGAAGCGATGGGATTGTATTTCGACTACTCGAAAAATCGCATCACCGATGAAACTCTGACATTGCTGTTGAAGCTGGCGGAGGAAGCGAGTTTAAAATCTAAAATTGATGCCATGTTTCGTGGCGACAAGATCAATCTCACAGAAGATCGAGCTGTGTTGCACGTCGCATTAAGGGCTCCAAATGGAGCCACCTTCATGGTCGATGGTAAAAACGTCGTCCCGCAGGTTCACGCTGTGCTGGACAAGATGGCGAATTTCACGAATCGAATTCACAGCGGAGAATGGAAAGGCCACACCGGCAAACGAATTCGAAACATCGTGAATATCGGTATCGGTGGCTCAGATCTCGGGCCGGTCATGGCATATGAAGCGTTGAAGTTTTACAGCGAACGCAGTCTGAATTTTCTATTCGTATCTAACGTTGATGGCAGTGATCTGGCCGAAGCGGTCCGTGTCCTTGATCCGGAGGAAACTCTTTTTATCGTCGCATCAAAAACTTTTACCACGCAGGAAACAATGACGAACGCTCAAAGCGCGCGTGATTGGTTGTTGGCCAGGCTGGGTGGAGACGCCACAGCTGTGGCGAAACACTTCGTGGCACTTTCAACGAATGCTGCCAAGGTTGAAGCATTTGGAATTGACACCAGCAACATGTTTGAGTTCTGGGATTGGGTGGGCGGACGCTATTCGATGGTTTCTGCCATTGGACTTTCCACGATGCTGGCCATCGGCGTGCAGAACTTTCATGCTCTGCTGGATGGGTTCCATCAGATGGACGAGCACTTTCGCTCAACGCCGTTCGACCGCAACCTGCCAGTGCTGATAGCGTTGCTCGGAATCTGGTACACGGATTTCTTCGATGCTCAAACTGTGGCTGTACTGCCGTACGAACAATATCTCAAACGATTCCCGGCGTACCTGCAACAGCTCGTAATGGAAAGCAATGGCAAGCACGTCACCCTCGATGGAGATCAGGTTGACTATGACACGAGTCCTGTGTACTGGGGCGAACCGGGAACTAACGGGCAACATTCGTTTTATCAGTTGATTCATCAGGGAACTCGATTGATCCCGTGTGATTTCATCGGGTTCGCCAGGTCGCTGAATCCGCTGGGTCGCCATCACGATATTCTGATTGCGAATGTCCTCGCACAATCCGAAGCGTTGGCATTTGGCAAGACGGCCGAACAGGTTCGCGCTGAAGGTACGCCGGAATGGCTTGTTCCGCATCGAGTCTTTGACGGCAACCGCCCATCCAACACGATCTTTGCTGAGCAGTTGACGCCAGGGATTCTTGGGAAGCTGATCGCTCTGTATGAGCATGCGGTATTCACCCAGGGTGCTATCTGGAACATCGATTCGTTCGATCAATGGGGCGTTGAGCTGGGCAAGGTTCTGGCTCAGCGAATCGTGCCGGAACTTGAGGCGAAGGATGAACCTGTGCTCAGCCACGATTCATCAACGAATCGACTGATTCAGCGATATCGGGCGCTCAAGGGAAACTAAACTTCCCGCGCTTGGAACAGAGGAGGATTTCCTGTTTAACCCAACTCGTTGAGGAGGACGGCTACGGATTGCGCGTCCTCCTCTACGAGTCGGGTTAAACGATTCAATTGAAGCCGCGTGAAGAATAACTCGGTTTCAACAAACAGCAATCTGTGCTGGTCAAGAGAGCTTGCACGGCCTTCGTCGCGTAGATTCCCTTGCGAGAAATCGGCCGTAAACAGTTCTGCCAAATGCACTTAAAGCGGAGTGTCGGAATTCTGTGTGGGCAACGCCCCTGAACTGACGATATCTTACGCCAACAGTGATCACTGAATCACCAGATAGGTGGTGAGAATCTTTTGATCAGGGTCTTTCTTTCGGCTCAGAGTGATTTCCATCCCGCGCTTGGTTTGATTTCCGTTGGGGACGGTCGAGAAATGCTAGGCTCGATCAGATGCGGCGTTCCCGTGGCGGACTGAATACAGCAAAGAAATGTGAGAATAAGCGGTCAACAATCCGCAAATGGCAGATCGGACAAAACGGCACACTCGAAAGCAGCAATTCCGCGCGGCTTCCTGAGTGAAACCACCGAATACTGCAGCACTCTTGTCCATACGAAGCAATACGCATTCAGGACATTCCAGGTTCAAGGCTGAACCTATGGCGAACAACAGCCCGAAAGATGTCGGCCTTTGTCCGCAACCACCGTGTGTACCATCCGGGTTCGATGTGCGCACAAGTCTCGTGTTATTCCTATCAGCACTCGTTCAAATCCTATCCTGACAACATCTAAGGTTTACTGGCGTGAAAATTCTGAAGATCAAAAATCTTAGCGGGCCAAACGTGTGGGCGAATTTCCCTGTACTTGAAGTTTGGGTGGATCTCGAAGAATATGAACAGAAGCCTTCGGACCTGCTTCCAGGCTTTAACGAAAGGTTAATGAACTGGGTGCCGTCGATGATTGAGCACCGCTGCAGCGAAGGCGTTCGCGGAGGATTCTTTGAACGCCTGCGACGCGGTACATGGCTGGGGCATATTCTGGAACACACGTCGCTTGAGTTGCAGACGTTGGCCGGCACTGAAGTCGGCTTTGGTCGCGCTCGGGAAACGTCGATTTCGGGCATCTATCGCGTTGCCATTGAATATCAGTCAGAAGCGTTGGCTCGAGCGGCAGTGGACGCGGCCTATCGATTGCTGATGGCTGCTGTGAATGACACGGCTTTTGACGTTCAGAGCGAGGTCGAAAAGCTGCGGGTGATCGCCGAAGATACGTGTCTTGGCCCCAGCACAAAGTCCATCGTGGATGCGGCAGTACGACGTGGGATTCCATGGCGTCGGATGACATCTGGCAACCTGATTCGGTTTGGCCATGGCATTCGTCAAAAGCGAATTTTGGCCGCCGAAACACACACCACCAGCGCGATTGCTGAATCGATCGCGCAGGACAAGGAGCTGACTCGGCGATTGCTGAGCGAAGTCGGAATTTCCGTCCCGGAAGGCGGACCTGTTGACAGCATGGACGCGGCGATCGAACAGGCCAAAGAGATTTCGGGTTCTGTTGTGGTCAAGCCTCGCTTTGGAAATCAAGGCCGGGGCGTGACGACAAATATATCAACGCCTGAGCAAGTGGCGGCAGCGTATTTTGCCGCCCGTCAGGAAGGCGAAAGCATCGTCGTTGAACGATTTGTGCCAGGCGACGACTTCCGACTGCTTGTCGTCGGCTCCAAGGTCGTGGCAGCTGCGCGTCGCGCTCCCGCCCATGTTGTCGGCGATGGTGCCAGCACGGTTGATGCTTTGATCCGAAAGGTAAACACTGATCCAAAGCGTGGCAGCGGGCATGGTTCCCCGTTGACTCGGCTGAAGAACGATGAAACATCCGTGAAGATTCTGGCTGAGCAGGGACTTACGCTGTCTTCGGTTCTGGAAGCTGGTCAAGTGGCATTGCTGCGTCGGAATGCAAATCTCAGCACTGGCGGAACGGCCGTAGATATTACAGACGAGATTCATCCCGATTTTGCCGCCAGTGCAGTCGAAGCCGCGCAGGTGATCGGGCTTGATGTTGCTGGAATTGACATCGTAGCACTCGATCCCCGTCGGCCTCTTGACCCATCCAACGGTGCGATCGTGGAAGTCAATGCGGCACCTGGATTGCGAATGCACCTGTCGCCATCGTCAGGAACACCACGCGACGTCGGTGCTGCAATTATCGATCTGATGTTTGCAGATGGCGAAACCGGCCGCATTCCAACCGTTGCTGTGACCGGTGTGAATGGCAAGACGACCGTGACTCGCCTGATCGCTCACATTGTCCGCTGCGATGGCAGCAAGGTTGGGATGACCTGCACTGATGGTATCTGGATTGACGACCGGCGCATTGATACAGGCGACTGCAGTGGTCCGGTCAGTGCGCAGACGGTGCTTGCTCATCCACAAGTTCAGGCGGCCGTTCTGGAAACGGCACGCGGCGGAATTCTGCGAGCCGGCCTGGGATTCGATCAGTGCGATGTTGCGGTTGTTACAAACATCGGCGAAGGCGATCACCTTGGTCTGGAAGGCATTGATACGCTGGAAAAACTGGCGTTGGTCAAACGTACAATCGTCGATGTCGTCAAGCCAACAGGGACTGCAGTGTTGAATGCGGCAGATCCGTTCGTGGCACCGATGAGTGAAAAATGTCCGGGCCGATCTTTGATGTTTGCAATCGCCGAACATCATCCAACTCTGTTTGCTCACCGCAGTGCTGGAAAGTCCGTGATCTTCGTTCGTAACGGATCAATCGTGCTGGTGGAAGATGGCGCAGAAACAATCATCGATACACTGACGAACATCCCGGTGACGATGAAGGGCCATGTGGCATTTCAGGTGGAAAACGTGCTGGCTGCTGCTGGTGCGGGCTGGTCACTGGGACTTCCTTTGTCGCAGATTCAGTTGGGGCTGCGTACCTTCCATCCGGACATGAAACAGTCACCGGGGCGATTCAATATCGTCGAAATCAACCAAGCGATGGTTGTGGTGGACTACGGCCACAACCCTTCTGCTCTTGACGCACTGATCAAAGCCGTCGAAACTCTCCCTGGAAATCGTCGCAGCGTGGTTTATTCAACGGCTGGTGATCGTCGCAACTGCGACATCGAACGCCAAGGTGAACAGTTGGGGAATCACTTCGACGATGTCTACGTCTACGAAGGCCATTACAAACGTGGTCGAGCGGACGGTGAGACGATCGCCTTGTTTCAGTCTGGTCTAAATCGCGGAACACGCGCAAAGAACATTTGTACGGTCGAAGGAGCGCTCGTGGCAGCGGAGACAGCACTCAACAATCTGCGTCCCGGCGATCTCTTGCTGCTGCAGGCAGATACCGTGGATGAGACTGTTGAATTTCTGATGGACTATGTTGGCCGAAAAAATTCTATTACGCCTCAGACACCCCCCACGGTTACGGCATGACTGAGACCAACGCCGCGCGTTCGACATCTATGTATGGATCCATGTGGCGACTTGGCTGCTCCGCAAAAGCGTGGTGGAAACAAGTCGCTGCGGGATGCCTGTTGTCAATCGCAGCGACTGCAGCAACTCTGGTACCACCGTACCTGACGATGCCTTTGCTGGACGGCGTGTTGATTCCTTATCAAAACGGTGATGAATCAGGCATTGGTCGTGTGCCATGGTTTCTGGCGGGTTTGGCGTTCGCCGCTGTGGCTTCATGGTTGTTGTCGTGGGCTCGCACATTTGTGCTGGCGTGGACGGCAGAACGCATCGTAGCCGACTTACGCAACAGGACGTATGCTCATCTGCAAACCCTGTCGCAGGACTTCTTTTCTGAATACCGAACCGGGGATTTGATCTCCCGCGTGAGCAACGATGCCGATCGTATCTGCAGTTTTCTGTCTCTGCAGTTCATCGATTTTGCTGCCGACGTGCTGCTGATTTCAATGAGTGCCGTGATCCTGGTCAGCATCGACCCCTGGCTGGCTCTGGCAACTATGGCCCCGCTGCCGTTTATTGCCTGGCTGGTACAAAGCGTACGTGATCGACTGCTGAATCGATTCACTGCGGGTAATGAAGCCATGGGGGCTATGACCAGTGTGCTGGCGGATACCATTCCCGGCATTCGCGTGGTAAAGGCGTTTGCTCAGGAAAGTCGGGAAGTTGAGAGGTTTCGCAAAGCGAACGACGTCCTGTTGGCCGCCAATGATGATGTGAATCGGACATGGTCGTATTTTGGTCCGATCGTTGCGTTGTTGACGGATTTAGGTTTATTAATTGTCTGGGGCTGCGGTGTTTACGCCGTGTTTAATCATCGAATTACGGTGGGCGTTCTGACAGCATTTGTGGCTTATATTTCGCGGTTCTATTCGCGTCTTGATTCGATGAGTCGCATGGCCGCCGCGACGCAGCGGGCGGCGGTCAGTGCGAATCGATTGTTCGAAATTCTGGATCGTACGCCTGGCGTACCGGAACCCGAAAATCCAATCCCATTGACTCACATGGCTGGTGCGGTTGAATTGGAAAACGTCCGATTCAATTTTGGAGCTCGGGAAATTCTGGCTGGTGTATCAACGTCGATTCGGCCTGGAGAAATGATCGGCCTTGTGGGATCGAGTGGTGCTGGCAAGACAACGCTCATCAATCTGCTGTGTCGCTTTTACGACGTATCGTCAGGCGTGGTTCGCATTGATGGAATTGACGTTCGCGAGCTTTCTCTAAGCGATCTTCGTCGGCAAATCGGGCTTGTGCTTCAGGAACCGTTTTTGTTCTTCGGCACGATTGCCGAAAACATCGCCTACGGTCGTCCGGATGCAACGCGGGAAGAAATCATCGCTGCTGCTCAGGCCGCACGAGCGCACGATTTCATTATGAATCTTACCGACGGCTATGATTCGACCGTTGGTGAACGAGGCCAGTTGCTGTCTGGTGGAGAGCGTCAACGAATCAGCATTGCCCGCGCGTTGCTGGTGAATCCGCGAATTCTGATTCTTGATGAGGCCACATCATCCGTTGACAATGAAACGGAACGTGATATCCAGTTGGCTCTGGATAACCTGATCAAGGGCCGCACGACAATTGCGATCGCTCACCGCCTGACGACTTTGCAGCAGGCTGATCGTCTGCTCGTGCTGGATCACGGTCAGATCGTGGAAGAGGGAACTCACGAAAGCCTGTTAGCGTTGAATGGCGTTTATCGTCGCCTGTACGAAGCGCAGTTCCGCCCTGATGCCGTGGTGGCTTCGCCGCCTGCAGCAGAATGGACAGATTCAAACGATGCGAAGGGTTCGGCACTGGTTCGCTAAAGAACTGTCGTTAAAAGTACGTCAGGCTTTCTGGCGTGACACGAAGGCGAATAAGTCAGCCTGGAAAGGCTGACGTACGCTATTTCAGGTCAGGACGGGACTGGAGTCCCGTCCTACGACTACACTATACATTCGCCGGTAGTCGCGGGGCTCGATCACATTCTCGCCCGAATCGCATCCAGCGCTTGTGTGGCGTTGTGACGGGCGTGGCCTTCTTTGGCCAGCTTTTCCAGCGTCTCGATACTCTTCTTCGTGCCGACTTTTTTGAGCACTTCAATCAACTCGTTCCGAGCAAAAATGTCGGTCACAGATTCAATCTGTTTTAAAATCGGATCTTCAATCAGTGGCCCGATACGGATCAGTGCATTCTTCACATCAGTGCGAATGAAGTTGTCACCAATGAGAGTAATCAGCATTGGATAGTCTTCCGCGGTGCCTACTTTTGCGATCGTCTGAAACGCACGTTTTCTGGCTTCAATCATCAAGCCGTCTTTGTCTTCGAGGATTCTTCGAAGTTCGGGCAGATGTTCGGTCGTCGCGTACATGCAAAAGACTTCGGTCGCTGACTTCTTGACAAAACCGTTGCTGTTGGACATGTGATTCTTCATCACTCTGATTACTTCATCCCGCCTGGAATCTACGACGGCCAGTTGCGTGAGTCGATTCAGCGGCGCGGAAGCTCCCGATCCGCCTTCCTGAGCTTTAATCTGCGCCAGCACTTCGTCTACCAACGCAGGGTTAGGTGTCGCCTTTTCTTCTTCCTGCTTTTTGCGAGCCGCCTCCGCCTGTTCTCGTTCCCGCTGGATATCTTCAACACTTCGAAGAGCGTATGTGATTTTCACAGGTACATCGACTGAATTAGCACCGTCTTTTTGCTGAATCCGCGTGTTGAATTCCATGCTGCTCGGCATGCCACGTTCGATGTCAAACACAACCGTTCCGTTGCCACGGATGTTCATGTACATTTCACCGTTGGATCTGATGGCGGTGAATTCGTATGACTTCGCGAGTGAGATCTTATTGTTAAGCGTGCTCTCGACGCGATACGTTGTCTTTTCTGTCGCTGGAATCGTTTCGATCACTTCGTCCTCACGATTTCGACCAAAAGGATCGGGAAATCCAGGAGGGCCACCGAACCCGCGGCGGCCTCCGAATCGGCCACTGAAGGGACTGCTGTCATCGCGTTTAATCCGCTGCAGGTTCGTTTCTGATTCTGTGTGCCATTCCGATTCTGAATGGGCGTCGAGAGGCTCAAGAAAGAAGGTACCGACCGGCCCAGGAACTGCTGGCAGCTGTTCCTTGCCATTGAGCTCTAAAACTTCCCCTAAGCTATTCACAACCAATTTGCCTTGATCCGACGTATGCGATGGAAACGAAGGCATCGGTGGCATTGCAAATCCGCGACCCATCCGGCGGCCGCTCATCTGTTGAGATTCAGAGAATGTCGCTGTGTAGCTGATGTTGTGCAGACGTCCTCCGCTGTTTCCCCAAACTCGAATGTAAGCAACTGCCGGTGTGACGCGCCGAGCGACCTCGGTACCGGCCAGTTCCTGGCCTTTCGGTGCGACGGGAAACGGCATGTTCGCAGTCGCTGCAAGTGTGCGCAGATCATTAATGGGCGATGCAAAACCGACGGAAGTCACGGATGAACCCGAGAGTTTTGAACTTGCCACACCGATTACCTGGCCAGCCGAATTCACAACGGGACCACCACTGTTACCGGGATTGATCGATGCATCAATCTGAATTCGTTTGCCGCGCTGTTTGTCCTGAACAATGCCAGCGACGGTACCAGTCGTCACTTTCACGTCGGTTCCCAGAACGTCCGATAGCGGATAACCGATTGCTCGTACGGATTCCGCAAGCTGCACTGATTCTGAATCGCCCAACGGCAAAGCATTCAGCCCGTTGGCATTGATGCGAATAAGCGCCACGTCTGCTTTGGAGTCCACAGCGATGACAGTGGCCGGATAACTCTGGCCTCCCAGATTCACTTCCATTCGCTTGGCACCTTCCACCACGTGAGCACACGTGGCAAGGATTCCATTGGGAGCGACCACAAATCCTGTGCCGGAGCCTTCTTCATCGTCTACAATCTTATTGGCACCTCCTTCGACGCGATAAGAACAAACTCCCGTGGTCTTTGACGATCCGTCGCCTTCTCCCTGCTGAATCGTAAACTGATAGATGAATTCCGAACCGGGCTTCCATTCGTAACGCAACTTTCGTGAATTGGCCGCTATCACTGCAATTGGAGCGTTGGCTGCCCCAGATCCATTGCCGCCGTTTGGAAATTGCGCAGGCGTTTGTGCCGCAGGAGGAACGACCGGCGGCACGCTGATCGCGCCGGGATTGACGACCGGTGGCGTGCCAGCATCAGCGACAAGCGGCGGCGTACTCTGCGTTGTATCGACGGGATTCGTTCCGGATGCGATCGGTGGATTCTGAGCCACAGGATTCAGATCCGTCACTGGTCGCATCTTCCAGTAGATCAGTCCTCCGATGAGTAGCAGCAACAGACCGCTGCCACCGCCGCCGATGATGCCAATCAGCAGGCCGTTCTTCTGCATAAACGTCTGTTGTGGTCTGCGCGGGGCTGCGGGAGCGGTATTGCCGTAGGTGTCATTGGAGTCGTATCCATCTGAGTTCCATTCGTCGTCCTGATTTTGCGTGGGTGTTCGCGAACCAGCAGATCTTCCGCGTTCAGGCCGAACTGGTGCTGACGAACGTGGCGGTGCTGGTTTTGAGACCGGTGCTGGTTTTAATTCAGGCACTGACGCGGGAGCAGGACGATTTGCACGCGGGGCGGCAGGTGCCGCTGGTCGCGCAGGAGCGGCTGGCGTTTTGGCTTGCGGTGCATTTGGTCTTGATCCCGGACGTTGCGGTTCTGGCCGTTGCGGTTCTGGTGCCTGGACTGCAGGTCGTTGCGGAGGCCGAACGGGTTCCGGCGGATCGATGGCAAGCTGTTCGCCGCAGCGTGGACAGGCAAGCGTGATGACCTTTTGAGACTCTTTCACTCGAAGCCTGGTCAGACATCCCGGACATTCAACAATCTGATGGCTCATCAAGCAATCTCCCGCTCAGCATGCACGTCGCGGCACCGATGGCCCTACGCAAGTGCGATCATGGTGTACAGACAAGCAGATTCTGCCAACCTGACCCGAAGATTACCAGTGAAAAGCCACAGAAACCTACGAGTCGGCGTGCCGCAAAGCGAAGAAAATTATGCGAGCGTGCTCATTAAGACAAGGCCGTTTTTGTCAGCCGAACGCGCTAGCCTCGGGAATTTTGCGGTAAAACAATGTTCGTGGCGACGCCCGAGGCTAGCGCCTGCGGCTCACACAAGGACTTTCATCTTCATTGGATTTACTTACGAACAGGCTGCCTTCCATGGCGTTACAGAGCTACAACAGGATTGGCAGCAACAATCCGCCGCCGTGCTGAACTTCGCGGGTTACGATTGAACCCATGAGTGTCGTGCTGGTGCAATCATGGATTTCAATCTCGGCAGTTGTGCCAACCAGGCGAGGGTTGCCATCGAACACGACAATGCGATCACATTCCGATCGTCCCGTGAGCTGCATTGCCAGGCGGGCAGCTTCCGGTGAGGCATGTTGAATCGTCTGCGGTTCTTCGTCGTGGTCATGATCGTGAGAATGATCATGCGTGTGCTCGGTCACCATTGGCAGTAGTCCGCCATGATCTATTGGCTGACCTTCGCGAGCGGCTCGCTTGGCAGCCGACTTGCTGGGACCTTCCACCAGCACGGAAACGCGACGTCCGATAAATTCGGCGTTGTCTTCTTCGCTGATACGATTCTGAAGATCCAGCATCTCATTGTTGCGGCGACGTTTGACGTCATCCGGAATGTCATCTTCAAACATCTCAAAGGCCTTCGTGCCTTCACGTTTGCTGTATTTAAAGATGAAGCTGTTCTTGAATCGAAATTCCTCAACCGTCGCCATGCTCTTCTGGAACGCTTCTTCGGTCTCACCGCAGAAGCCAACAATAAAGTCGCTCGACACGGCACAGCCGGGGATCTGTTCCCGGATGCGGTACATCATGTCACGGTACTCTTCGACCGTGTAACCGCGTTTCATGCGTTTGAGTACTTCATTGCAGCCGTGTTGAAGCGGCACGTGCAGATACTTCATGACCTTCGGCAGGTCGCGAACGGCCTGCAGTAAATCGTCGGTCATATCGCGAGGAAAATTTGTGATGAAGCGAATGCGTTCGATGCCGTTCACTTCGTGCAGTTGCTCAAGCAGCTCCGACATGCGAACGAGCCGTCCATCTTCGGTATATTTGTAGCTGTTGACGGTCTGGCCTAGCAGCGTGATTTCCTTCACGCCCTGATCTGCGAGAACACGGGTCTCTTTCAGAATATGAGCGGGCGGACGGCTTTGTTCCGGACCACGAGTGGCGGGCACAACGCAGTAGGTGCAGAACTTGTCGCAGCCGATCATGATGCGAACAAACGCCTGAAACGGCGTCGGACGCATTTCCGGATCCCGCAATGGATCGTAGCTTTGAAAGCTGTCAGAGACTTCGGAACGTGATCCGTCTCGGCGGCCGAGACTAACGGCTTTGGTATGAACCCGAATTTCCGATTCTCGCGCCTCGCGGATCATGCGAGGAATTTCGGCAAGTTGCCCGGTTCCGACGACGATGTCCACGTACGGCGCTTTTTGAAAGATCAGGTCCTGATCCTTCTGAGCCATACAGCCCATGACGCCGATCACTTTTTGCGGTCGATTGCGTTTGCTGAATTTCAACCGCCCAAGTGCGCTGTAGATTTTGTGTTCTGCATGTTCGCGAACGCTGCAGGTGTTGAAGAGTACTGTATCGGCGTCTTTTGGATTGTCCGTGAGTTCGTAGCCATCCTTGCGCAGTGCGGCCACGACCAGTTCGCTGTCCAGCATGTTCATCTGGCAGCCGACGGTTTCGATGTAGACGCGACCGTTATGGGATGGTTCGGAAGTCATGGGCGAGTCATCAGGAAAGGTGGGGGTGGATTCAGAACTCTTAATCTTAATCTTAATCGGTCGTCGCCAATCGATTAAGATTAAGAGCAAGCAATTGACGAGCAGGAAAAGCGGGACGGGGCTGGAGACCCGTCCCGCGATAGATTCTTATCCCTGCACACGTTCATGGTACTGACCGGATTCCGTATCGATCTTCACTTTGTCGCCTTCTTTGATAAAGGCCGGAACCTGGATTTCAGCACCAGTTTCAACTGTTGCAGGCTTTGTCACGTTGTTAGTCGTGTTTCCGCGAGCTGCGGGTTCTGTGTATGTCACTGTCAGGATCACATGCTGCGGTGGAGTCATGGAAATCAGTCGCTCATTCCAGAACAGTAAACCCACCGTCGCGCCTTCCATCAGCCAACGCATTTCATCTTGAACAACGGAGGCAGGCAGACTGTGCTGTTCGAAAGTGGCGTTGTCCATAAAGACGTAGTTATCGCCGTCACGGTACGAGTAAACACCTTCGTTGCGATGCACGTCAGCGGATTCCAATGAGTCCCCGCTGCGATATGTTTTTTCGTAAAGCGACCCTCTTAGCAGGTTACGCAGTTTGGTACGATACAGAGCTTGACCTTTGCCTGGCTTCACGAAAAAGCATTCGAGCATTTCGTATGGCTCGCCATCAATCTCAACCTTAACTCCCTTTTTGAATTCGCCGGCTTGGATGCTACCCATTGAAGTTGCTTCTTGAAGTTTGTTATCTTGTCTGAAATTCGTGCGGTCGGATGTCAACCGAGGGTGTTCCGCCACACACTGTGGTCAAAAGAACGCCAAAACAGGGCGAAACGTTAACAAGTTCTATACTCAGAGTGAATCCAGATGTCATCCGTTCCTGACGCCTTCCTTGCAAATAGCGATGTTTCCGGCATCGCCAACGCTGCGAAGCCGTCTGGCTGGCAGCGAGAAATGGCATCCGCAGTCCGCGCGGTTGACGAATTGCTGAAGCGTGTCGATTTGAATCCCGACGATGCGGAGGTCCGCCGGTTGCTCATTTTTGCTGGAATTAAGGCTGCTGATCCAGACACGCTGCGTCGGTTTCCGGTTCTTGTGCCCGAAAATTTTCTGGCTCGCATGACGCCGGGCGACCCGGATGACCCGTTGTTGCGTCAAGTTTTGCCTCTGGCGGTTGAGAGTGATTTGGTGGATGGTTTTGTTGCCGACGCCGTGGGAGACTTGGACGCCAGACGAACCCCCGGTGTACTTCAAAAGTACGCCGGTCGCGTGTTGCTGATCGCGACAAGTGCCTGTGCTGTTCATTGCCGCTATTGTTTTCGCCGCGACTATCCGTATGCGGAGGAACCGCGGAGGTTGCAGGACTGGCAACCTGCATTGGATGAAATCGCATCAGATTCATCAATCAGCGAAGTCATTTTTAGTGGTGGTGACCCATTGATGCTGAACGACGCTCGCTTGCAGGCGTTGTGTTTGGCCATTGATCAGATTCCACACATTGAGCGTATTCGACTTCACACGCGACTTCCAATCGTTCTGCCCTCACGCGTCACGCCGGAGTTGCTCGCGATGCTGGCTGGATTGCGGGCTCAGCCGATCATGGTGGTGCATGCGAATCACGGTAACGAACTTGTCGGCGACTGCGTTGACGCGCTTCGGATGATGGTGCGATCTGGCGTTCCGGTTTTGAATCAGGCCGTGCTGCTGGCGGGGATCAATGACAATCTCGACGCACTGGAAACGCTGTGCAGACGACTGATCAACATTGGTGTGATGCCGTATTATCTGCATCAGCTTGATCGCGTTTCCGGCACAGCACATTTTGAAGCTGATCGCGATCAAGGTCGGCTGTTAATTCAGCAACTCGCCGCCCGATTGCCGGGTTACGCTGTGCCCCGATTCGTCCAGGAGATTCCTGGCGAACCAAATAAAACGGCGTTGTGATAACCTAATACGGTCTCGGACGCACGCTGCCCTGAACGCGGCCTGGCAGGCCCATGATTCGCAGGAATCCTTCGGCATCCGTTTGATCATACGAACCGCCAGCTTCCATGCTCGCGATATCCGCCTTGTACAAACTGTACGGCGACTTGCGGCTGCTCACGCGAACATTGCCCTTGTACAGGGTGAGTTTAATTTCCCCGGTGACCGGTTTCTGAGTCTCGCGAATGAAGGCCATCAACGCATCCATCTTCGCACAGTACCAGAAGCCGTAGTAAACCATTTCGGCCACCTGAGGACTCAACGAATCCCGCAAGTGCGTCAGATCGCGGTCGAGTGTCATTTGTTCAAGGCCCTGATGAGCTGCATACAACAAAGTCATGCCTGGTGATTCGTAAACGCCGCGACTCTTCATACCGACGAAGCGGTTTTCCACAATGTCGATCCGACCACAGCCATTGCGTCCACCGATTTTGTTGAGTTCTGCAACCAAAGCGGCAGGACTCAGTGCTTGTCCGTTGACGGCGATCGGTACGCCGGATTGAAAGGCAATCGTCACGCTCTCTTCTTTGTCCGGTGCTTCCTGAGGTGACACGGTCATCCCAAAATCGATGACGCTTTGGCCATCGACGGTTGGATCTTCCAGGTCGCCCGCTTCGTAGCTGATGTGCAGGCAGTTTTCGTCGCTGGAATATGGCTTCTTCGACGTTGCCTTGACCGGAATGTTCTTCTTTTCGCAGTAGGCGAGCATTTCCGTGCGGCCTGGAAAAAGGTCGCGGAACTTCTTCATTCGCCAGGGAGCGATAATATGAATGCCGGGTTCCAGAGCTTCTGCTGCCAACTGGAACCGACACTGATCGTTGCCCTTGCCGGTGGCTCCGTGGACGAACGCTTCGGCTCCAACTTCGCGACCACGCTGCAGACACGCCTTGGCGATCAGCGGGCGGGCGATGCTTGTGCCAAGCAGATAAATATTTTCATAGCGAGCCTGCCATTGCAGGACAGGGAACGCAAAGTCGCGGCAGAGTTCTTCTGTAACGTCAACGAGTTCCGCCGACTTCGCGCCGATGTCGCGGGCTTTTTGCATAATCGCCGCGCGGTCTTCGCAGGGTTGGCCGAGATCCACGTAGAGGCAGTGAACGTCGTAGCCTTCGTCCTGCAGCCATCCGATCAGAATTGACGTATCCAAACCACCGCTATAAGCCAGCACGACCGATTTTCCCACGAGATCTTTCTCCAGACTTCAAACGAACTGCACAAAATATGGCAACCGGCCGAAATGGTAACGCGGTCTGACGATGTCGCCACTGTTAAGCCAAACTTTCTGAGGAATCGTAGGTGGCCAATTCGCACTTCAACTTGTCATTAAGCAGCACGAGTTCCGTGTCTTCTGCACCACGTGTCGGGCATCATTCATTCATACTCTGACAATGTGCCTGTTCCACCGATATTGCAGATGATCCAATCGCGAATAGCAAAAGCATGATCAAGTTGGAGCCCAGAAGATTGATCATCTTGTTTTTGGATTTCATTCGATCATCATCGAGCCCTAGCTTGGGTCTGATCCAAGACGTTTGCGAAGCTTCGCCTGCAGGTCTGTCGCCATTGAATTTAGCTCTTTGATCGACTTTGTCAACAGTTTCTCTTCACTATCGCCAGCGCTGTTTAACAACGATTGGCACGTGCGAATCGTACCAATCAATTCGCCCTGTTCGATACCCTGTTCGATACCCTGTTCGATACCCTGTTCGATACCCTGTTCGATACCCTGTTCGATACCAATCGCAATCAAGTCTTTACCGGCCTGAGTTTCACGCAGGTCGGGGAGTTTGCCGAGCAACATCTTTTCAATCTCCGTTTTTCCAAGTGTTTTAAAACGCTGAAGCAGCCAGTCGATGAATACACCAGTCAATTTGGCTTTCAAACGCTCGTCTGTGGCGAACGCTTCAATCTGAGTATAGTACTGGCTTGCGTTCTCTTGAAGCCGTTTGTTGTTGTTTTCGATCAACGGCTGAAATAACGCGACTAGTGGATGGCCGGGGGATGCGGTTTCCAACTCCGCCAACATCTCGTCCAGATAGTACACTGATACCACATGTGACCACGGTGCTGTTCTTGGATCAAGCTCTTTCGATCCAAAAATCAAAATCCCCTGCACCTCACGCCCCGTGTGTTCCTCCTGAATAATCGCCATCTCGACAACCACCCGCCCATAGATCTTCGGATCAGGATACATTTGAAACTCGATCACCAAAATCGGTTCGCCTGTGGCATCCGGGATTAACACCCCATCAGCACTACGCTGGATCGCTTTGATTGTGACGGATCGGAACCGGCACGGACCGGGCCAGCGGCGGCGAGTCAACTCGAACACCCACTCCGGGTACGCCTGGAAGATTTCATAGAGATGCTTGTCTGTATCCATTCCCATACTTTAGATGATGACTTTGTCGAACGCCATGCTTTCTGACACTCGAAAAAGCCTTCCATGATCAAGCACAACGCCGGTCTGGCTGATCACATCGCGAGCGGCTGTAGTGCGATCTTTCATCTGCCATCTGCCAGAGCACTCCGCTCAGCACCGTACGATTGTGCTATTCATGTCACCATCCCGCCGTCGCAAACAAATGCTGTGCGCCGGAATTAGTCGTGATGGACAGCAGAGACTTATCCCGAGGCCTGGAGCCACGCAACAGGGATCTCATGCCACGCCGAGTGAAGTCTATTTGTCTCGACCTCGTTTCCCTGCGGCTGCAGCACCACTCCCGCCCGCTCCGCCACTTGGGCGGCCGGCACCACTAGCCGCGCCTGGATTTGAGCGAACTCGCCCGCCTGTATCGGCTCTTGGTTGGCCAGGATTTGGTGCCGATCGAGCAGCACCACCTCCACCTGGATTTCGAACCGGTGCGGATCTCGTTACTGGTGCTGACCTTTCAGTTGGTGTCGATTTTGGAGTTAGCGATGCCCGTTCAGCCGGAGGATTCCGAATTGCCGGTGCTGATCTTGTTGGCGGTGCTGATCTTTCAGTAGGCGTTACTCGAGGAGTTAGCGTTGCTCGTTCCGCTGGCGTCGCTCGTGGAGAAGACGTTGTCCGTTCAGGCGAAGGATTCCGAAATGCCGGTGTGGATCTTGTTGCTGGCGCGGATCTTGTTGCTGGTATTGATCGTGGAGTTGACTCCCGCTTGATGATCGGTGGATTCGATGCCGGTGCGTCGGTGGCACGACTTCGTTCGCGACCTTCAGCGCCGTTGCGAGTTGCTGGTGCATTGTTGATCGCACTATTGACTGACCCTTCGACGGTCGATCTGACGCGGGACTCATTGCGGTTCATTGGTTCTCTGGTGGAATTGGGGGTGCCGGAAGCTTTATTGGAATCTATAACTCCCCCTGATGCTTGTGCATCAACCGATCGAGTCCTCGTAGGTAGCCTGAGACGTTCCTGCGATCCATCCCGTTCGATCCGACGAGCTGCTGCGTTTTGCCCATTGCTGCCGGACGGTTCTTTGTCGGCGTCCGCTTTTTGATCCGTTCGACTCGAATTATCGCCTCTATTTCTTAATGCATCTCGAACTGTATTCTCGTTTCGATTTCGTACCTCGCCACTTTTTGAGGCATCCGCTTTCGGATCAAGTCGCAAGGAATCCGCAACCGCTCCTCGCCCTTTCACGTCGCCGTCCTTCACGCCGGCGGCTCCTTCTTCACGCGTATTTCCGTCACGAGAATTCGTGTCACGCGGACTTCCATCGCGGCGGCCGCTCAATGTTCGAGCATCCGTGGAATCATCGACTTTATTTCGCGGATTGCGGCCAGCATCAGGATTTTCATCGTTTCTAACATTTCCGTCCCTGCCTGATTTTTGGCCATCGTTGTTTGAACCGCGTGAATCACCAACTTCATTCAATCGCTCCCGCAGATCAGGCCGATTTGCCTCGTGACCGTGTAGTTGAGCCTTGAGGTTCCCATCATGCTGCTTCTGCAATTGCGACAAACTTCGCTCGACATCTCGACGCTGATTTCCCAAGTCGCGTAGTTGGCGACTTTCCTGCTGGACTTGCTCGCGCTGGCGATTTTCCAGGCGAACAAATTGCACGCCGCTGCGATCACGATTTGAATTATCGACGAGATTCTGGAATCGATTGCCCAGGAGATCATTCGGCCGTATCTCGCGACGTCCATCATGCTGCCATCGGTCCTGATCACGGAATGTGATTGCAGGGCGGCGATTCGGCTGATTGACGAACAGATTGAACTGAACGCTCAGTTGGTTCCGATAGGCATTCGACCGCTGGCCTCGACTATAATAAGCATACAGTGGATCAAACGCGCGTCGCTGCTGTGGATACTGATACCATGGTGTCAATCCGCGATTGGCATAGGCGACGTTGTAGTAGTTGCCAAAGTAATAGTGTCGGTACCGTGGTCGCACCCAAAAGTGCGTCGTTAGCAAATTGGTTGAAATGATGACTCGCGGCGTAAACCGAGTAATGCGATTGCTCCGAAAACGTCGGTTGAAGTAGGACGGAGCAAACAGCACGCCACGACGATTTACTGGATAGTCCCAGTATCCGGTGCAGTGGTAGTAGCCTCGGGGAGTCCACTGGTATCGAGCAGGAATCCAGACCCAGTTCTCGTAACCTGCTGACCAATAACCGGGACGCCAGACGTATCGAGTATCGTTCCACAACCATGTGCCCGGAATCCAGAGTTGGTCACTTGCCGGAGCAACGCCGACCGGACCCAGCTCCAGAGTTTCAGGCGGAGCATCGGCAAGGTATTGAATTTCAGTCGTTTGTGTGGACACCCAAGTTCCTGAAATCCATTGAAATCCCCCTTCCGCTTCGGTCCAGTATCCTGGCAGCCAGCGGAAGCCCTGTGGAATTTCACGCCAAACGCCACTGATCCAGATAAAGTCATCCTGGTCTTCGTCCCATGCCCAGTAGCCGGAAATCCATTCGACTTCGCGACCATTGGGTTTGAGTTCAGGTGGCAATTCTTCGACAGGCTCTGGCGGTTGCAGAGTAACAATCATGTTTGGGGTGGGATCCGAATTCACTTGTTCGGCAAATGCTTCATGAACCGGCCCGCGCAGAAGGTCGTCCCTGTCTTCTGCGGCCATTTCATTGGCATTGAAGGGAGGCAGTTCGTTTTCGATCTGTGGATCTGCTGGAGTTAGTTCTTCCAGAGGCATCGTGGGAAACGTTCTTACAGAAGCTGCGGCGTCCTGCGAAACGACGAGCGATTCGATTGCATTATTTTCATCAACAGGCACACCATCAACAGGCACACCATCCGTCGCGGGCAGCAGCGGAATAGACAGTTGATCCTGCGCGAGCAAAATTCCAGATGACGCCAGCATCACGGCAATCACCGAAAACACCAGGTCAGCATTTCGGCGACAAAAGTGTGTCATAAAACTATCTCCGTGATTTCGATGCGTCTTGTGGCGGCAAACGGCATGCTTGCAGCATTACGTCCGTCTGAATGCATTTTGCGAGCCATATTCATCGAATAGTTTAGTAATGCGCCAAGGATCGCACGCTAGTCTGTTGGCGTACAGACACGAAAAATAACACTTTCGGTAATTCCAGATTCTTGAACATTTTTCGATTCCACATTCTTGCCTCACCTCGAGCGGTCGGCAAATGTCATCGAATTGAGGTCACTGTGTCGCAGATTTGACGCGACCATTTCAGTCGTCTTCACAAAAATGACGATTTGCCGCCAGACGACGTTAGAATGGGGGGTATGGCTTGAGTCTATCGCAGTTGTCGTCCTACAATCTGATTGTGTGTCTATCCGGCAGCAGGCCGTGGGCAACGCCAGGATAGTCTTGGTTGCCGCAGAACAATTCACACAGCCCAATAGGAGTCATGCCGTGAGATTTCATTCGCGAGGAAAATCGCCCGGAGATTCGCTCGCCCGCAGCCAGCAGCGACTGAGGATCATGATTATCGGTGCGGGGCTGGTCGTGTTGGTGCTCGCAATGACTGGCAAATCCAGTTTCTTTACAGACCTATTCACTGGCACTTCGACAGCAGTGCCTCGCCCGCCGGCACTTAGCGAGAGTCTGCTGGGAGCCAATAAACTTCGTCCGGATGAATTTTTCGTCAGCGGTTCCGCAGCCAACGAAATTGCCAGCAAGTATTCATCAATGCTGGACAGCGAAGGTATCAAGGATATGGAATCTGTCACAACGACAGATTTCAACGGTGTTCCAGTTGTTCCACCCGTTTTAACGCGCACGATAAGTGATGACAAACTCGGCGTGTTATCGACGGAAATGGCCGCATGGTTTGGCACCCTGCGAATGGCGCAGAAGCTGAAAAAGAGCGATATGCAGATTCTTCCTGAAGCTCAGTTTCCACTATTCATGGATTCCCCACAGTCCTGCCGAGGCAAAGCGTTTACGTTGCGAGGCCGATTGCGTCGCTTGACGCCCTTTACGATCGATCAATCGTCACAGACATTCGGCCTTAAGAATGCGTACGATGCTTGGATTTCAACGCATGATTCAGGAAATCAAATGGTGCATGTGGTTGCGGTTTCGGCTGAGTCCGGTTTGCCAAATCCTGAAGCTACAGGAGTTGAAGCACCTGATGTTGAAATGACGGGATACTTTTTCAAACGCGAAGGGTACGCTGCAAAAGGCAAAACGGGAGACGGAGAACTTGCCATCACGGCGTTATTTCTGGCCGGAAAGATTCGACGTGTACCGACTCAGACTATCGTGTCTCGTGCGTCTGAGATGACACCATGGCTGACATGGATCGGTATCGGAGTCTGTTGCGGCGTGACGGTTTTAGTGTGGCAATTTCAATTGGCAGATTCACGTTTCCGTGCAACTCGAACCCATCAACTGACAACGTTACCCGTGCGTGCCAGCTTTGAAGGGTTGGAAGTTAAAACAATTCAAGAGTCACTTCAGGAAATGCAGGACTACGCAAGGAAAACTTCACCTGACACGGGTCTGATTTCATAGATCATTGAAGTGTCATTGCCGGGGTGTAAAGAATGACAAATCTGCAGCGGCCATGCAGTGAAGTATACGCAGTCACATGCGGTTCAACGCGCGGTCGCACTTCTCAGACAATCGTTCTCAGCAGCCCTGCAAAACTGAATATCTTTCTTGAAGTTCCTGGCAAACGGCCAGACGGCTATCACGAACTTGAAACGGTCATGGTCCGGACCCAGTTCTGCGATCAGCTCACGTTTGAACTGTCAGATTCCCCTGAAATCACGCTAAGTCTAAGTGATGCGACTTCGGCGGATATTCGAGCCAGCCTGCCGCTTGATGAAAGCAATCTCATCGTCAAAGCGGCCCTTGCATTGCAGGTTGCAAGCCGAAATTCAACCCGCGAACTAATGGGAGCACGCATCATTCTGCATAAACGCATTCCGCCGGAATCTGGACTTGGAGGCGGCTCCAGCAACGCAGCGACTGCATTATTGGGTTGCAGGCAGCTTTGGGGTTTAGATGCCTCCGATGCAAAACTGCATTCGATCGCGGCCTCGCTGGGGAGCGATATCAATTTTCTGCTGAGCGGTGCGGCGGCGGCCGTGTGTCGCGGTCGTGGCGAAATTATTCAGCCGATCAAATTGGCGAAGGAACTGTTTTTTGTAGCCTTGCGGCCTCGCACGGGGAATTCAACACCCGCCGTTTTTCGTCAGACAAAGATATCGGCTCCGCCATTTTCTTCTGCGGAAATTGTACGCGCTGTCTCGCAGGGAACCAGAAGTCTGTCGCCATTCATTTTTAACCGACTGACGGATGCGGCATCACAACTGAATCCGGAAATGCAGATGCTGTTGAATCGCATTCCGCAAGTCATTCGTCGACCAGCATTCATGTCGGGCAGCGGCTCGACGATTTACGTCGTTGCCACTGGCCGCCGAGATGCAAAAGAGGTCGCCGAACAACTTAAGCAGGCATTTCGCCTGCCAGTGTGGTTACTGGAATGCGGCGTGGATCGCAGGCCGAATCCACATTCCATTTGATACAAAAAACTCGATGCATGCTGCACGTGGTGCGAATTCATTTCCTTGTTCCGAGGCTGGAGCCCTGGAACGAGACTGATCTAGGTGCGGGGAGTTTTGTCTTCCATGGTAATAATTTTGCGACGCTCAGGAGGCGTTGCTTTCCAGCCCTGAGTTTTCTTCTCTTTGTTCTGATCTGCCGGCAATTCATCCGATGTGCTTGGAATGATTCTTGGTCGGCTTGCATTACGCAACGGAATCTCGCCATGCGAAGATGAGACGGGGTCAGATTCAAGGGTTGGAAGTAGCTCGCTACGTTTTAGCAGCGGTGTTGTTGCGAGTTGAGTTGAAGCGGGTATCCGGGCCGGCGTTTCAACTGCGGATGCTGCCTCCGCTGGTGCTGCAGCGACTTCGCCTGGCGACGGTATTGGTGGGATCGGAGTTGATGGGACATCGGGAATGGCTAACTCAAGATCATTCGCTGGCGTTTGATTCAGCGCCATCTCCTTATCCGCACGATCCTGCTCGCCGCCCGATTTGATCTCTGGGTTTGTTTCAGCCTCATCGAATGACTTCGGCCCAAAGACACGAACCTTAGCCAGAGGATCGGCTAGCAGAGACGCTGTTGATTTCGTTGGGGCCGTCGCCATTGCTGCCACGGTTGCCGATCGGGAAGGGGCGGCGGATTGCAGTTCCACTGGGATCGTTAGTGGAACTGTTGGTGAGAAGGCTTCGGAGACCGGTTCCGCTGGTGTTGGCTCCGCTGGTGTTGGTTCCGCTGGTGTTGGTTCCGCTGGTGTTGGTTCCGCTGGTGTTGGTTCCGCTGGTGTTGGTTCCGCTGGTGTTGGTGCCACTGGTGTTGGCTCGACTGGTGCTGGCTCGACTGGTGCTGGCTCAACTGGTGCTG